>Ga0325410_1001300_pt1 | contig 27555 bp, 16 predicted proteins | sample PopdelMetagenome_16_FD_206182 | JGI IMG/M metagenome (GOLD analysis project Ga0325410, IMG submission 206182) | Populus deltoides microbial communities from Bellville, Georgia, United States - Xylem-PdIQD-R3 | ecosystem: Host-associated > Plants > Phyllosphere > Stem > Wood/Secondary xylem...
TAGAGTGCTTCTCTCTCTCTCTCTCTCTCTCTCTCTCTCTCTCTCTCTCTCTCTCTCTCTCTCTCTCTATATATATATATATATATATATATATATATATATAGCTGAGATAACTAATGCAATATATTTTGTTTGTTCCCAGTTCTTCCCATTATGTCTATCTAAATAATTGGAACAATTACAGTTTGTAGTCCCATCCTTGATCGAGTATAGTATTTTGCAGCCGATAGTTCTGTACAGGAGAACTATTGCAAGTAAAGCCAAATTAAACAAAGTCACCTTATTTATTTATATATACGATATGGCAACAAGTCAAATATTCTTGATCAAGTATGGATCAATCGTCTAAGCATACGTACGCATGTACAATTCATCAAAGAAATTAAAGAACATGCACAATTATCCATCGGGCGGTCACGTACGTCTCATTTTGTTACAGGTGATTTAGGCTATAATTATATCAAGATTATAATATGTATAATATTGATGCGTTGCGTGGACTAAATGTAAAAACATGATTTATGTATATAGCTAGGGTTAATTAAGGGTTATATATTCTCTTGATTTTGTGACTGTCACGGCTGTCTTAGCAAATTTCTTTCCATGTTGTTTGATACTGCATGCATATATAGTCGAACGCTAAGCCCTAGCTAATTTATATATAGTCACATAATTAATTAATTAAGAGTTCCAGCTTCTTAATTATACCAGATATGCGAAAATAATCAATGCATCAAATATGATTGGACACAACTATTTTAAACAAACATCTGTGCAAAAAAAAGTGTGCCTTGATATGAATAGACCAACCCAAACTTATAACTACAGTTGAAAGTCAAGATCATAAATAACTAATAACTCTGGTACTCACGATCTTGTTCAAGGTCGTGCAAATTAAACTAGCAACAGCAAGCAATAGTAAATATTAATTATTTCTTCATAGTGTGTTTATACGTACGGAATAAGCCTAGGATTATGAATTAATATTGAGATTTCATTTTCCTTGGCAGAAGAAAACAAAAACACAAGTTCAACCTGCATCGTGCTTTTCATGAACTGATGAACAGTACTTCATTACTCAATCATCCTGCTATATTGCACCGCCCAAGTTTCAAGCAAGTAGGCACATAATAGTTGATTATATATTTTCTTATTTTTCTCATTTGTCTGCGTCCAATTTTCATGCACATTGTTCTAGGTAATGGCTAGCCAAAAATTTAAAATTGGCCATGAAAAACAGCATACACCACATCCACACCCAGCTCTCAATAATAAGGTTGTTAAACTAAAAAGTTGGCAATGAAGACGACTTTTTTCTTGAGCTAAGTGACTAGCCATGCCATTCTATAATTAAAATGCAGTGGAACGGAGCCACGTTCACATGCACAGACAAATAAACCCCATCAATATCAATTTTTTTCTCCTCCATGAGAATAATATGAAAACTCCAAGAGCCTTGGAAATCGAGTTAGTGGAGTTATTTGCATCCCCCCACAAACATGCCCTTAATAAGTTTAGACCAATCGTTCAATATAAACTTTTTTATACATTAAAAATTAAAAACAAGAAGAAGAAGAAAGGGAAAGAAACAAGCAAAATAAAATCACATTCTATCAGGAAACAAAATTAAAAAGCGCCACTCACATTAGACCAAAAGCTACAATCTCGCCTTTATATATGACCCATCATGTCACTCATGCCCTTTATCCACACTCGTTCTAGACTTTCTTTTGCTAGTAGCTAGCTAGCACTAATTAAGCTTTTGCCCACATTTAAGCTTGGATATATATTCTTTCATTCTAGCTACTTGGTAATGTCAATCATGATCGGTGGTAACCGGAGGGAGTCCGCCAACTATGGTGGTGGCTACAAAGGAAGTGGTGGGTGGTCGTGGTGGCATCAAGGAGTAGAAGAGTTCTTTTGTAAATATGGGTGAAACATATGGCAAAAGAACACACAAACAAGGCTTTGCAATTGCACTCTCCTGAGTTTCTAGCCTGGTAAAGGGCAGAATTGGGAGAGTGCATGATTGCATCGCGGGGAATTGAGGGTAGCGGTCCGATTTACCTTAACTTTAGGTCTTTTATTTTTCATCATATTCCTTGTTTTACCTTATGCTCTCTGTGTTTATTACGTCTTCGCCTCTGGTTGTTCTTTTTTGTTTCTTTTCCTTTTTCTTGTTACTTCATGTTATATTAGACATGGGATGTAAGAGATGCATACAAGGTAGCTACCTTGTTAAGGTGAGTCTTGATAGTCTGGTCTTGAATTGGCTAGGGGCCTGTATGGAAATGTTGGTAATGCTGCTGGGCATGCATCACTTACACCTATCATGTTCTATTTGCTTCGCTATGTATTGGGGATAAAAGAAAGACTTTGGTTTGCTACTTTTTTTTGTTGTTTAATTATATTTCTCCCCAAGCATCTCTGTCTTGCTTTGATTATTGATCTGTACCGGCCAGAGACTTGGGTGAAATTCTAAGTTTTTATTATTTTTTTACTTTATTGCTTTTCTGTGTTTGCTTGATCGCTTTAATTATGATCTTTCACTGGTAAAGCACCATGCATTGAATTTTGAGTTCTAAGAAATATTAGATAAATAGAATGGCCGTTCGGACGGTCCCTTCCAACTTCACAACACGGCATCGTATTTTTCACGCTGCGTCTGGCAAGTCAGCTGAAGAATTACGAGTATTTAAGTGGAGTTTTAGATTTCCTTCCTGTTTAGAACTAGCTGACAACATGTTATACGATCAGTTTAGTGTGAGTTTTAAGTTTGGTCCCTACAAGATTACAGACACTGTGGTTAGAAAGCACAAAATTGCAGAAAAGCTGGGGAAATATTGTGAATGGAGTCCTGTCGATATTTAAGGTCATTTTTAGGTGCATTAGCCAGCTTTCAGTTCTTTTTGATCCAAAAAAGAGAAATGACTTCTGGTGTAAGCATTAAAACTCCATGATGGTACTTAACACACATGTCAAAGAAGCCACGATTTGGCTTCAAGTCTTCTTGAGAGATTGGATGTCATGATGCTGTCTTTACCATTTAATTTATCAATAAGCACTGACATAAAAGCAGAAATATGTTTGAAGATACGTGCACTTGAGGACGCCTGAATTTCCTCCTTAAAAGAAAAGAAAAGCCTTGCCAAAGCAATAATGAATCCAAAAAGGGGAAATTTTATCTTTTCGAGTGATCATATAAAAAGAAGTCCTACTGTATGATCTGTATCTTTTTCTTCAGAATCATTTCTTGGTTCCGCTATATCCCTTGCTGAGATGTTTTGTCATTACTTCGTGATATCCAAATGATCAAGTCAAAGCAAGCACACATTCGGAGCTCAATAATTAATTGATGAGATTAAGGAATAGTAGTTTAAGCATGGAACAATTTTTTCTTAAGTGCTTAAAAGATTTTAGAATTAATTATTGTTGATTTTGTAAGCAATAATTGCTGCAGAAAGGTAATTTCCAAGGTCCATTTCATGATCCAGACAAGGAAAGCTGAAGGAACTTGTGTTTTCTTTCCCTATTGGTGGAAGCTTTGCTATTAGATCTCTAGGCATTATAATTTGCTTGCAAGAAAAATAAAACAAGACATTAATAATAAACGAGTTGAGAATATTGAATTTTCAAATTTTAAAGATACACATTTTATATATATCCTTATTTTAAAAAAAATATATAGTGTTAATTAACGAATAAATTAATTCAAAAATATCTTTTATTTTTAAATATATATAAAAAATTTAATACTAATGGCTCAAATTTTTTGAACTTTAATTTTACTCATCAGCAGTGGTAAATAGTGGAGTCCATTTTTCTTGTTCTTTTTCATATTAGTCTACTCACAAGGGGAGACTTTTGGAGAAACGAGAGCTAACCATCCAACCAGACAATTAGGTACACAGCTTGATGGGTTTTTTTAGACTTGTTAATTGGGCTTGGAAGATTGGATGAAGTAAGCCCAGTTAAACTCGTAGGCAAAGCCCAAGCTTGTTCTCACGTGAGTCTACGTAGTGGCTATTGGCACGGCTTCTCCCTCTATTGTCACAACTCTATTAACTTTTTCTTCCTTGAATGAATTAAGTGGCTGTTTGGTAGTGTGGCTGCGGGTGAGGTTTATCCGCAGCCACACTACCTAGTGTTTGGTTAAAGAAAAAGTAAGGTATTTTGCTGGTAGGGTCCATTAATATTTAAGGCTGCATCGCAGGTTTTGAGAAGCAGCAAAATGCTGCTTCTCATGCTGCTCACCCAACGATAACAGTGGAGCATGGCTCCACTGTTCATTGAACAGTGGAGCCATGCTCCACTGCGCACTGTTTACTAATTAAACAATTTTTTTTTTTTGAAAAATTAGTGCTTAAAGTTATTTTTTGAAAAACTAGTATAGTTAATTAATTGCACTCGTATTGTTCACGTAATATATATATATATATATATATATATATTAAAAAAAAAATTAGTTTAATATAAATTAAATTTATTCGTACTGTAATCTCAATTTTATTCCTAATAATATTTTACTTAATTTTATTGCACGCAGGATAAATCATGATAACTGTAGTTATTGTCGAATGAATTTTGTACATAATGAAATTGTTGATTTTTTTAAAAAAAAATTATGTTTTACTCGAAAAACTAGTACTTAATATTATTTAATAACACTACATAAATTAGAAGGATATCGCATAATGATGTAGCATTTGTGAAATTTGATCGCAATTCCAATTATGTTATTGCATTAAAAATCATTAGTATTAATATATATATTTTTTAATTATTTTATAACCTCAATTTGAAAAGCATATTTTTAACCAAACACATTAAACTACTTTTTCTTCAACCTCAATTTCAACCACAGTTTTAACCAAACACCTATTTTTTCAAACCAACCTCAACTAAAAGAACTTTTTATAAAACAACTTTTTTCAAACCACAACCACAAAAGCTACCGCAATACCAAACACACTCTAAATATCTTTTTTTTCTATTTTCTAATTTATAACAAGCTTAATTAATCAAAAACACATCCACCCATTCATGTTAAAATACTTGATTTTATATGCAAGTATGTTAAATAATATTCCATCAAATTGCTTTTATATCTTTTAATAAGATTATTTATAATAATTATTCATGTCTGTGTTCATATTCAAAAAAATTATATAGATTTATGGAGAAGTTATAAGAAAAATTATTTAAAAGATTGAGACCATTAATAGAATAGAATGACATGCTTTATGTTAAACTAATTCGTATTTATTAAAAATTAAACACATTTATTGTGAAAACTTTACAAAAGTCGTTTAAAAATACACATATTTTGGATGGCAAGATATTTATAGAAGTTTATACTAAATGAATTAAGACCATTAACATAATGATGTATTTTATTAAAAAGTATAAATGAAAATAACTTTTATTTATTAAAATTAAACATTTAATTGTTGAGAAAACCTTAAAATGATTGCTTTTAATTAAAAAACACTTATTGTGGTTGAAAATGTATATTTATGGTGAAATTATAGGAAAATATATTCAATTTATTGAAATTATTAATGGAATTTGTCTTATTAAAAAGATAAATACAAAAACTTATTTTAATTTATTAAAAATTTAAAAGATTTTGTTTAAAAAACACTAATTTTGGTTGAAAATATATTTCTTATGGACCTTGTTAAAATGTATAAATAAAATTACTATTATTTTACTAAAAAGTAAATACGTGTTTGTTGAAAAAACCCTAAAACGGGCGTTTCAAAAAAAAACGTATATTTTGATTAAAAATGTACCTTTTAAAGTATTTAAAATTTTACATGGTTGAAAAAAAAATATGTTTTCATTCGAAATAATAATAAATAAATAAAAACTATTAGAATGATTTTAGAACTTCTTAAAGACCCACAATTTAAATGTTATAATAGATATCATTAACATTAACATGTCCTGGACGTTGGACTCATTACTACTCAAAGGTCAGATATCTGAGCAATGCAGATTGGAGAAAAAGAGGACTACAGCGTGGGCGAGCGCTCAAATACTTTCAAATATGTAGATAAATAAGATGAAAGACGCCAAATTGTCATCTTCACAGTAAAAAAAAAAGGGGGACTTCAGATCACCTCTCTTCCTAAGAAAATAAAGACAAATTATGGAGTATAAGCGATCAAGGGAAGATGAAGAACAGATGCTATTATATTGTTTCTTTCTGCAGAGCATGTAATGTGTAGCTAGCTGAATGGCTAAGATTGCAAACTTCGTTAAAATCCAGATAAGGGAAGCCAAAAAAGAAAAAAAATATTTTTTGTTTTTCAGAATTAAGCCATAACATATGCATCTGTTTTCTACGATCATATAACAATTTCCTGAACTCTGCTCTACCTCACTAAAGCTCGGTGTTAACATATTGAGTACTGGGCAGAGAGTCTGTGACATGTAACTACTGCAACTATACAAAGAAACAGTCTAACACATAAGCTGAGCTATTTTCACTGCAGACCGTTTCGACATCAGAACTTCTGTCAATTTCTTTCTTTTCTTCCTGTAATTTTATTTTTCTTGTAATCAATGTCATTCTACAAGCTTTGTTCCACTGTGTCAGATATTAGCAATTCTGTTGAAGAATCTGATTGAGGTTCTTTGGAAATAGATTGAGGAAATGATAAGGCATTGGGAGGTAATTGCAGATCATCGACATTGGCTTCAAGCATTTCCACAACTTTGGTCATTGATGGACGATCTGATGCTGCCTCTTGGATGCACCACAACCCAACCAAACAAAGCTTTCTTGGTATAGCAGCCTCAATTTCAGTAACATTTTCAAGCTGTAAATCTGCCCTCTCAATCAGATGGTCATAAACCCATGACGGGAAATATACTTCACTTGAACAATTTCCCTTTGAATTAGAGTTCCTTCTTCTTCCAGCCATTTCCAATAATAACATCCCAAAACTATAAACATCTGATTTGCAAGAAACAGCTCCAAGGTTCCTCGAAATCATTTCAGGAGCAATGTACCCTATAGTTCCTCTGGTAGTACTAATGGACACAAAATCCTTTTCCTCGGGATAAAATTTTGAGAGGCCAAAATCTGAAACTTTTGGGATGAAATTATTATCTAGTAGGACATTCTGAGGCTTAATATCTGAATGAAGAATACATACATTGCATCCCCCATGAAGATGCTCAATCCCTTTAGCTGTCCCTAAGGCTATTTGAAGGAGTTTCTCCCAGCCAACTAGATGACGTTCTGCTTCTCTTGAAAATAAAAGCTTATCAAGAGATCCATTAGCCATGTATTCAAAGACAAGAGCTCGGTGACACCCCTCAGAACAAAATCCCATCAGCCATACTATATTGACTTGATGAATTCTACCAATTATGGAGATTTCATTAATGAAGTCTTCATCGTTGCATTTGGGATTGTCAAGCATTTTAACAGCAACTGAAAACCCATCACGAAGTTGTCCTTTATATACAGTCCCAAATCCACCTTGGCCTAATTTATTTTCGAAGTTGTTTGTAATTGCAATAATGTCAGAGTAAGAGTACCTCCTTGGCATCGAGTGTTGCTGACGGTGCAGAAATCTCTGCTCGTTGTCAATCGCCTTCTTTGTTGTCATATACTTGTGGATAAGGAATCCAAATATACCTATCGGAGCGAGGATGAATCTTCCAACTAGATATATTGCTGGAATCAAATTGAATTTTTTTATTTTTGAGAGAACCAATACAACAATAAGCTCATAGAGTATTAGGAGTTCCAATGAGAAAGATATACCTGACAAAACGTTCCAAGTCATCGAGAAAGCTGCAAACCAAGGGGGAAGATAATTACCTGCACAGGCACGTAAACAATGAAAGTTAAGCATTTTCCAACATCATTGAATAAATGATCAGCAATAATCTTCAAAACAAAATAATGATAATTAAAGCAGATAAAGAAAGAAAAGAAGATTGTTAGGATTTGACTGACCTGATTTGTAACAATCATAGCTAAATGATGAATCCCAGCACTCAATAGACCATTCAAGATCAAACCCTGTTTGCATTAATTGCAAGATACTGTCGAAGGAAGGAAACAGGACAGTCTGATAAACTGTAGGAACTCTTGAAATGAACGAGCAAGGTCCTTCGAGATTAGAAATTATGTAGTTATCATAACTAACATAAAAACTAGACCCGTTTCCACTCAAACAAGGAAGTAGTCTATAAGCTTGATCACTTAAATTACTTGAACACTTGATAAAACTTGTATAAGTGGTAGAGACTAATCTATAGTGATGATCATCTATAACCTCATCAACCGACACTGATTTGTAAGGAAGGCTGCAGCTACCACTAGCTAAGTTAAAATCAACAACGCGGAGTCTATTATCATCGTAGGAAATTTGCTTAACATAATACTTCCCTGAGTGGAATTCTAATATGGTCTTGTTGTTCTCGCAAGAAAGTTGAAAAACTGTTTCACCACAGCCAGGTGGATCGGTCTTTAGGCGAAAGGGGTAGTCGATGATTTCGATGTCTCCACATGAAGAACGGGAGCAACCATGTGGGATGAATCTTGCTTCAACTTCAGTTGAGAGTATAAAGATTAGCACAGAAAACAGGGTAGTTGAGGGTACCGGTGATTCTTGCCTTCTGATCATGGTTTCTTTTTCTACAGGAAAGACGTAGATCTTGATAATAAATTAAGACAGAGGACGGGGCTAGGATATGATAGCACTTTAGCAGCAATTTTTTTTTTTTTTTTTGGAGAAATCAGCAAGGAACTTGACTGGTTACGTTTATCAAGGGGTCATCGATTCAATTCAATAGTCAATGGCGAAATGATACACAATGATCAGCACGTCGAAAGTGAATTTTACTTCACGTAAACCAATAGAGTTAAAATTAGATTATTGACATGCACTGTAGATAAAATAATTATTTTTTTAATTTAAAAAATAAAAAAAATTAAAAAACAAAAAACCCTTATGTACGCTAAATAAATTATTTTTAAAATATTAAAATGTTTATTAATTTTTTTTAAAAAATATCAAGGTAATGATATGTTGGTTTAACCAGCACTAATCATGGTTAATTCATAAACCAAGTGATTGAGAATACTTTTATTATTCGTAGGAGAATTTTATTGCCATATCTGTAATTGCAAAGAATAAACAACAGACCATAAAATAGGAACAAGAGGACTGTAGTAAGAAAAACAAGTGAGACATGGGTTTTTTTTTTTCTTTTTCTTTCGAATTATCAGCTAGAACCCAATTCGGATTCTTTACAGATTATTAGATTCGTGGATCAATGAATCAAAAGAAAAAGAAATTAAGATGCGTGGAGCATTTCGTGCTGGTTTCTACTTTTCTACTGCCTAGCTTTATGTTGGGCAAGTGGACTATGGATATAGGTAGTGTTTTGGATTAATCTTTCAATTGTTTCATGAAGTATTTTTTATTTGAAAATACATTAAAAATTTATTTTTACCTCCATATATCAAAACAATTAAATAATAAAAAAATGATTTTAAAAATTAATTTTTTTTAGAAAACAAGGCCACACCGAGTAATCATAGACTAGAGAGGAAACTGGATTTCCCTCCTGTTCTATTAGTATTTATCCGTACTGCAATGGATTGGAGGGTAGAAGTGAGTGCATTTGTCTTTCCTTAGTCTAATCACGATGGAAGAAGCCTTCTTTCCACTGGGTAACTATCACCCCTCGATCAAGATCTCAAACTTTGTTTCATTTGTAAAAAGACCAAGCCCACTCCAACCTTTCTGTACTGATTAGAACCTTGAAACCGGGTACTGCAATTGTTTCAATCACCTCGAACTTTTTTTCTACGTACCCTCTTCTGTTTCCTCATATCAAGTATATTTATAAAACCAACAGTTTGGTTCCATGTATATTCAATCACATCCTTCACTTGGATCATTCTATTTTCATATTTCTTTGCACTTATATACATATATATATATATATATATGAAGCAATACATTCCATTTATGTGTAACATGCTTGCTACTGTGGTGTGAGGACGAACATTTTGCATGCGTGGGATTCAACAGTTACTGTAAGTTGATGCCGGACTGAAGTCATTGTTGAATGCTGCAAATTGAAGTTCCCTGGTATTAGTTTTCTTTTTGCCAACAAAAATCAATGAAAATTTGAGAAAGGGATTCTTAGAGTCAGACCGCCCAGAGGTCTCGAGCATTGACTACTGCTGATGATTTGAGTCCAATGTCCTTGAAATCTGCAGTTATAGCAGCCCTTGATGATCCTCTGTTCCACAAGACCGCTGCTATCCTCTTCCCACTTAAAGGACCAGCCCATACCTGTACAGACATCCCCGTATTAGGGGTATTTAAGATGATACTAGGGGTGTTCAGTAGGGCGTTAAATTTTATTCTTGTAAGCTCTAAGCTTGTTTTCTTTCCTTTCAGGGGGTTAATTATTAAAGGGATACCAAGGGTCCATTTGAAAAGGTTATTACTTTTGAAAAGCTATAAAATATAGTTTTTAAAAATAATATATGAAAATCTCAGTGTATGAATCATGAAGCACTACCTCCAAATCTCCAGTTTTCTTTACTTTCTTTCCTTGGAGTCCAAGCTTATCTGTCAGTGGAAGAATAGCAGTGAAGCAAAAGCTCATACGCTTGATTAATAAATGGAATGGATTTGAATAGAGAACAACCAAAACCTACCCTGATTAACTGCAATAACCTCTTCATTGCTTAGCAACTCCAACGTGTCGTTGTCCATGGAGCGGATATCGCACCCAAGAAGAAGGGGGGCCTAATTATTCACCATTAAGAATCTATTAACTGCTCGGCTACAGAAACAATGACACTAACAATCATTTTTCTTTTCTTTTCCAATACCTTCATCAAAGCCCAAATACTAAAGTGAGAGCGGTATTCTTCGGTTGACATGCCCCCATTGCCCACCTCAAGCATGTCTGGGTCTAAAACTCAGTCACAAATAAGAAAACAAAATGTTTGATGCCATAACTTGTCAAGAAAAAAAAACAATTTGGTTGTTGACTGATAGTAAGAGAGCAACAAGCCTCACCATTCCATCCACCAGGTCCAGCATAAGATGCCCAATCATCATTTTGATCAGCACGGGATGTCATGCTGTCAAAAGAGTGGCCATTTTATAATTTCTACCTAAAATTCACCAAATCTATCTCCCTCGCAGGGATATTTTGAATGCTCATTTCCACTTTGGATCTCATATATAAGATGCTCTCCTTACCTATCCCACGTATCTTTGATGTCTCCAGTCGTCCTCCAACTATTTCCAATTCCAGCTGCCCAGGTTGCTGGATTGTCCTGACCCCTGCATACCAATGTATTATGGTTCCGTTGTTAAAAGGGTAAGTATGGAGATTTCTCAGGGAAATGAACACGGCACAGATTTCTAGGAACAGTAATATACCATTCACAAAGAGAGAAGAAGATAGGTCGGCCTGTGCTTAATAGTGCCTTGCTCATCTTTGAATACCTGTCATCAAGAAGTGAATAGGTAGAGACCACTTATTTTAATCTTGAAAGATCATTTTTTCCATCAGATTTCAGAACTTGTACCACGTACCTTTCTTGCGGGCTCACCCCATTATTATGACAATTATCATATTTCAGATAATCAATTCCCTTGAGAAAATAGCCAAAAAAAAAAACAGTCATGGCGATATATTTACGAGGTTTGACGGACGCACACTAGGCAGAAGCCAAAGTCTTTTAAGTTTCCTGAAGGAAAAGGTTTTGTATCATGAAGAAGAAAACGACTGAAGGAAAAACAAAATTACCCATGAAGCAAAGGTTTTCGCATCCTGTTCCTCGTAACCAAGTGATCCTGGCATTGTCTTGGCACAAGTCAGGGTCCTGCAAAAATAAACATTTCTTCAGTGCGCTATAAACGTCATAGGCCAATTCACTTTTCTAATCATTAATTCCACGACATTTATCGCTGTGTTCTGTCATGCTCTCATGATTCGAAGTCTTAAATGCGAGGATACAGCTTCAAACTTGGGGCAGATCCTATCTTTCCTAGTGGAAGAAAGTTAAGATATCCTAGTGACTTGGGGCAGATCTGTATATCTAGGTCTTTAGAGAAACACTGGTTTTACATCAAACCGTAAACTAGACGACCTGATTCAGTAGGTCAAATAATATTTTCCGTTGTAGCCGATCGGACCCATCAATACACATGCACTCATTTGATCTGCTTGTTTTAGCAGAAGTATCAGGTCAACACAGAGTATGGCCTTACTGCACAGTGCACAACCGTGATTTCTTGACCAAACTTCAGAAAATGTGAAAGAAGGAAAACATTATCACAAGTACCCAGCATCGCCATAAATTCCGATCTTTAGCCCTTTGCTGTGGACATAATCTGCTAGAGCCTTCATACCAGACGGAAAAATAGACTTTTTTGGCACTAAGTTCCCCTGCACATAATAGGTGCAGATAAATATTTTCAAATTCTTATAACAAAATATAAAGACATTATTTCACTGAAGACTTATTCTCTGATGCTTTATGAAAAAAAAAAAACTTCACAAGCAACAGAAAGAATCCCTCCTTCACGGATAAATTTATGCTGCCGCACTAAGAACTAATTAAGAAGGATACTGGCAAAAGGGATTGTGTTTATATTGTAATCCCACAAAACGCAAAGGTTTTTCAGTAAGTACGTTGTACAATATAAACAACCAAACAACTCAGTAAAATAACAAATGCAGGGAAAAAAATTCAGTCAGAAATGTAAACAATAGCAAGCGACTTGCAATATTTTCCTAAAAATGTTGTACCTTGGAATCTCTTTTCAGTTCTGCCCAACAATCATCTGCCGAAATCAAAATTTTAAAGGACAGGAACATATTAGTTCACCAATTAATAAGAGAAAATCAGTAGCTGTCTAATGCTTTCAGCCTCTATGTTGAAAAGGAAGATTTTTAACCTAGATTAATATACTTGTATCCAAGAGCTGCTATTCCACTCGAAACCATTGCATCAGCTGTACGAAAAAAGGACAAAATTCAGCCAAAATCACCAATGACAACTTACGTTATACCAAGACCAAAACTTAAAAGCAAGTATTTCATGACCAAAAGAAAAATAAAAACATAGTGTGCTGTAAGACATCACGATTGTACCTGTCTCACGAATCAGTTCTTCGTTAAGCTTGCAGGGAAAGTGATTGTAACTGTTCCATCTGCACCAACCTTAATTCATTAGATACAACACAAAGTTTGTTCTAGAAAATATTGGCTCAGAAAAATGGAAGTCAGGTTCCATCTAAGTGGACTATTTGATTGAATATTTTACATGTCCGAGGTAAAACTAGATAAATGGTCAACGCTATGCTGCGGAACGAATAAATTTTTTGTCAATATAAAATAAGACATTAATGTTATATCAATGTTTTAAAATGAGTAAGAAAAATCTATGATTTTAATAATTAAAAAAGGTTGCATGTGTCATCAGAGCAATGGATAGAAAAGCAAACAGAAACAAAACGCCATGAATTAAGCATAAAAAAGTCAATGGAAAAAAATTAAAAATCATAAGAATAAAAATTGAATCCAAAACATGAAAACATAATAAAAAAATCAAACATGCAGAATTTTTTAACGTGTTTTCTTACATAAAAAAATCTCAGATGTAAATTAAAAAACTTATGCAGACATCTAACTAAACAAATCAATAATTATCGTGTAAAGAAATGAAAAAAAAAATCATCAACAATAAACAAAAACAAAACTGAAAAAAACTAAGAGACAAATATAGATCAAGATATTTAATATCGCAGCAGGTAATTTACCTAATTATGATTAATGGATTTATTAATTAAAATAAATTTGTAATAGAAACCAACATACAATAAAATTTATTGAATACAATAAAAAAAAACAATGCCATGTAGGACTGCACAAATTAAAGACTTTATGAAAAATTCGATATTAAAAAAAAATTTAGTCCATATAAAAATTTTAAAAAAAATCACAAGAATCATACCAACCTTTTTAAAAATCAAACAAACCTAATATCATTAAAAAGTAACCAAAATCTAAAAAATGCTAAATAAGCAAAAAACATCACACATAAAAGGTATTAATTAAAACATAAACAAAATAATTATTTAAAAAAAATACATAGAAAATAAGGCATCAATTAAAAAAATCATTTAAAAAAAATTAAGGCAGGCGCTGCTAGGCCTCATCGATCAAACAACGGCTCGCGTGCGAGCCTTTATTAATTTTTTAAAAGTTAATGGGTTATGTTGTTTACCCCAATCATTTAAAAAAAGACACGTCGCCTGAAATCTGGTCACTGTGATAGTTGGGAAAATGGGGTCCCAAATTCTTTTTACAAACAAACTCATTTTTTACCTTGTTAAATCAATTCATGGCTTTTAAAAACAAAAAACAAACGACACAAAATCCAAAATCAACTTTAAACCAAAAATCTTTCCAAGCTCATATCTTGTTTTTTAAATACTTTCAAGGTCAAAAAAACATCTAATCTCAACTCTCCTCATCATATAGAACAATTAATACAAAAATTGACCATTTTAATGATTATAATCATCACCAACTATTACTTTTTCTCTTTACAATAGAATTAAGCTATTCCTTATATATCCGCTCGCCAAAAAAAATTGGAAATAAGGAAAATAAAGTTCGGTATCAAAATTAATTTTTTTTAAAATTAAAGGGACCGGTTACCTAATAGATAAGAATTATAGGGAACTAAAATGAGCTTTTATAACAAATTTCAAACCCGCCACCTATTCTACCCATCCTTTTCAGTCCAGTTTCTTGTATTTCAATCCAACCCTCCCTCCAAAAAATATGCAATTGGCTAATTCTTTTTTAAAAAAAATGGTTAAATCGCGCAAACTAAAAGTTGAAAGATTAAAATAAAAATTGCTTTAATCCATGGTATTTTGTGAGAAGATAACCAAAAACTGATCTTTTTTAGCATACTGAATAAATTTATTCGAAACTTGTAAATGAATAAGCTCACCCCATCTGAGGAGTGTGACCAAGACCATTATCCAACAAATTTCTTCTTATAGCTTCTGCTTCACCAAGTTCCCTCACACGAGCAGCATGGCTAACTGTCACCATCAAAGTGGTGCATAAAATGAACACGAGAAAGGGAAAAGATAGCCGAGAGGGTGCCATGAGAGTGATTATTTAGTTGTATCAAAGCAAAGTATAAACATGGCATTCATGAGCGTGGAGAGAGATATATAATGTTGCTGAGCTGACAGCTATCAAAAATCTTCTGAAGGAAAGCCAGCTGTCATAGAGAAAGGAACTACCTAAACTCCAGATTAAGAATCATAGATGGCTTTCAATAGGTAATCCCAACGTTAACAGTATGTTACGAGTCTTATCTTTTGGACCAGAATCTTGTCTTATGGGAAGATTAGAAGAGCTGTAAAAAACATACAATTAGCATAAATAGACCCGATTCCTGGCTTTGTCTTCTGGAAGATTGTTTTCAACTCTATTAAAAAATCAGCCAAGGCAAACATTGTAAAGATCCTCATCACAGGAATTCTTTATGCGTCATATCAAACCAAACACATAAGATATGCTAGCATCTAAATCAAGGTAATTTAACTTTGGCTAAATTAACATTAAAAAACACGGATTCTATGATCATCATAGCAAACTCGGCCTAATATTATCTTTTCTTTTTTTTTTTTGCCTTTGGTCTAATATAGTCCTGTTGTTCTGGCAAGAAAGTCTACAAAGTTAGATTCACCACAGCTGGCTGGATTGGTTTTTAGTCGAAAAGAGTAGTGGATGACTTCAACACTCCACTTATGGATAGAAAGATTAGCAGAGAAAACAGAGTAATTGAGACTGACGGCCGTAACCATTTATGCCATTTCGTCATGGTTTCTTTCTACAAGAACGATGTGGAAGTACAGTAGGGAAATGAATTGAAAGGTAGGGTTATGTTTTGACATCGTTTGCACTAAAAAACTAATGTTTATGGTTGTTTAGGGGTCTTTGATGCTAGTGAACTAAGTCGATGGTTTGAAGCATTTGCGTTTCCATAAAATCACTGCATGCCTATTAGAATGGACAACATTAATGGAAAACTATAAGAAAAATGGGCATTCAAAGAAAATACCCAATAAAAAAAAAACCCCGTTGCCACTGAGCTGTTCAAACGATGCTACAGAGGGATCAAAGTTGTTGGAATGGCGGAGGAAACTGCAAAACCTATGACCAAGTTAAATTTGTTTTACACTAATAATGATTAAAAGAGACATGGAGAAGAGATGATCGATGATGACAATATCATTATTGTTCATATTCTAGTAAGTATGTTTGTCGGAACAAGTACTTTCATTCATTGTTCCTTGGATTGAGATGAGGCCAGGCTGGTTACAATTTTAGAAAACTACTAGAGTTGTTTTTGTACGTAGTGGAAGTAGCTTGACACCAATTTGGCAGCTTATTCAATAATGATATTGTTCTTTCTTCATGAATTTATCTCATTTTCTCTGTCACAGACCCTGGTGGTGGTAATTGAACAGCTTTCCCTCCTCCATCTTCTTCTTCTTCTTTTAATTTCATTTATTTTCTTTGATATTGTTATTAAAAATGATTGCCATCGATATTTTTCTGGTAGTTTTCAGAAGATGTAGCTAGCCAGGAGTGATGTTCTGTATTAGGGCTTTATCTCATTTTCTACTGCAAGTTATCGCACCAACAGCCACTAGTTTATGATTTTAACAACGGTTTTGTGTGGTGTTGCAGCGGCAGCAATCCAATCCCTCAAGAATCAGCCGGAAAATACACCACCAAGATGGTACCAGTCTGATGATCCCTGCGGATATCCCTGGGTAGGAGTTGCTGCGACAATTCAAGGATCACTGCATTGTCAGTACTGAATTCCTCCTCATGTTCAGTAGCTTATTATTATATCCATCATCTCTAATAATTGATCTACAGCAAGACCATTCTGATCAACAGTAAGAATTTTATACATTCATGGTTATCAACCATAAGCCTTAAAGGGAATCTATGTGGTGACATTGGAGAACCGGCCGAATTGAGATCCTTGTAACTTTCCCATTTCTACCTCACAGGAACAAGTTTTTTATAAGCGATTTAAAATGTGGTTCTGCCTTAGCAAGTTCCTAAGAATCATCGAAATATACATATTTTCACAAATGGTCCTGTGCCTCCAAAAATCTATCTTAAAATCTTGATATTTAAGCTTTTGAGGTTATTTTGTTTCAGGGACCTGTAATTTAACCCAAACCTTACGGGATCTCTCACTCCACGGTTATGAGAACTGCAAAACTTGCACATCCTGTGAGATGAAATATCCAATTTTCTACATGGCCAGCCGGCTTATATCCTTCTTCCTTGAAAATATCAAAGCAATTGCATTTTATGTGTCTTTCCTGCAACTTTTCAGAATACTTGCTGGTTAGTTTCAGTGATAGTATTCCAGATGAGCTAGGCAATCTTGCTGAGCTATCCATCCAGTAAGAGTTGTTAAACTTCCAACAATTATGAATACATGAATCAACAGAGATGCTATATCTTCGCTTCATTCAAAACTATCTCTTTTTATTGTTAGAGAATAATATAAATTATATCCTGAGACCTCACCTAAAAGTTTAAGATATTGGATTGAAATGGTTCTTTGACATGGTATCAGAACCTTGATGATCAAGTGATCTTAAGTTTGAATCCCATCATCCTTATTTATTTGATAAAAATTAAGCGCGAGGTAATGTGGGTCTGTGCAAATTTCAAGTTTAAAGAGCTTTCACTTGAGGGGGTGTGTTAGAGAATAATATAAATCATATTTTGAGATTTTACCTAAAAATTTAAGTTATTAAATTGAATTGATTCTTTGAAATCTACGAGTATCTCAAAACAAAACAACTTACTTGGTGGAATCCCTCCTTCGCTAGGTAAACTCTCCAAGCACTACTGGCTGGACCTTGCAGACAACCACTTGACAGGAACCATCCCCATCTCCAAAATTGAACAACTTGTCAGAATCGGAATTACATAGTAGATCGGTTAATAATATATTCGTGATTGGTAGATATGTTCGAGTCTTGGAATTGCAAGGACCAAAGCAAATGAAGACTAGTTCACCAGGAAATTCACATTTTTATTTGTTTCAAAACTAGGTATTCCCCTTGCAATAGATATAGAACTAGATAGCTGATCGTGATAAGCTGTTAAATTTTTTTAATGTAAAAAAAATATTTAGATGATTTGATTAATACGCTACTTGATTTGATTTAAGGAAGCAAAATATGATTTTTAGAAGCTAAGCCGAAGATGATGTTGAAGAATTCAAAGTGAAATTAATTACAAAACAAATCAAGAGATGTATTGATTTAACTGTTTATGATTTACTGTGTATAGTTTCATATATTATATTGTTCATTAGTTATCTTTTTCTAAATTTTTATTTTGTTCATCACACTATTTTTTTTTCAATTGTATTATTTTGAGTCAAAAGTCATATCCAATGCTTCTTATTTTTTAAGAAAATATAAAATTTTGAAAGACAAAAAATCAAAATGAAAGAAAGTAGAAAATAGTTGACAACTTCTAATTTTGTTTAAGAAGTTTAGTTTGGTCCCCTTTTCTTTTCAGTTAATAGATAATTAGTTCCTTTAATTATCAATAATTTAATTTTCATACAAAATTTTATTATTATTATTATTATTATTATTAGTTCCTGGTTTGTGAGAGAAGAGAGAGTTATTGTATTTCGGTATAAATAAAAAAAAATTATTATTGATACCAATTCTGATCACTAAAACAGTTAAACTTGGTGTCAACAGATTTTATTTGAAGAGAAAAATTTGATAACGGTTGTTTAGAAACTCAATATTGCATGAAAAACATATCAAAGTTGAGGAGGAAATTTTTTTCCTGGTTTGATTTTTTATTTTTGGACCATTTATTTATTTATTTAGGTTGATAAATTGACTTATAGATATTCTATTGGTGTTTATAAAGTGTTTTTAATTTTAAAATGAGTTGAAAGAATGGGGTTTTAGGGTAAAAAAATAGTTTGTCTTGAATTTTTAGCTACCACAGTAGTGAACAAAACTTGAACAAATAGGCGACACATCGTATACCTCAGCAGATGACATGTCGTCTGATTATATTTTTTTTTTTACAAAAAAATATGATTGACAGTCATCTATCCCTTAAAAAGATATAAAAAAAATAAAACACGGCCTAGACGCACTAGGCTACCAAGCTCGCACATCTAGACTCTCCTTTTAGCTTTTTTTTATTTTATTTTCTTGTAGTTTTTTTTATATTCAAGTCAAAAATAAATTTTAAAAAAATAATTTATTAAACATGGTTGATTCCATGACTTGGGTAATGATTTTGAATGGTTAAGCCACAACATTCAAATCGATTTAATATGTTATTATTTTAATATTGTTTTTTTAAAAAAAAATTCAAGCATTTAGTTTATTTTGAATATGTCTTCATGATATTTTTTATTTTAATGGAATTAACTTGTTTAAAATTTTTTTTACATGATCTCATGATTTAAAATATAGATATAGTAAATTAACTTAAGTAAGTTAAATTAAGTTGATCGGACCACTTCAATATATAATATTATGAATTTTTTAATGTATTTTAGATTGGACTTGATAGTATATTTTGTTTTAGTGTTTTTTTATGTTTAATTGATTTTGATTTGCTACGTCACCGTTTAAAATTTCTCACACAATCTTAATATTTTTTTTATGTTAAAAAAAAAACACGGTGAAACACATATCAATGGACTAATGATTAACTATTTTTCGGACACGCAACATTCAAGAAATCCCTTAACTTTGGTGGCTGGGATATTCCTTTTGTCTTTCTGGAAGGTCAAACCTAGAAAAGCAAGTCTAATTTTGACTATGTTGTTTGTTCTATACTTTTATGGCAAGCACTTAAAAAACTTATTCCTTTTATAAATCATTTGAATAAATATTAAATGTTGAAAAGGTGAGCGTCTCATCCATAATTAGCAAGTAACACATCATCTCTTTAATCAGCTTACTAATAGATTTCATCATTTGATGAATTATTTTTTTTAATATGAGTATTCAGATTAATTTATTGTAATTTAACTAAATTCTTAAGTTTTAAAGTTAATAACTATATAAATTTTTAATAATTATCATATTAAAAACTATAGGGCTCGAGCATGAGACCACAAGAAATAAATTATCTAATTCTTTCATCTATCCATCCAAACAGCCAAAGTTAAAGTTTTAATTAATACCCATGAATGACTGTAATTAAATGTAATTCCAATTAATATTATTCCTAATTATTGCAATTAAATCTCAATACCGATGCCGATCTTATCAAAGGCATCATCTTTCGTTTACCTATATTTGATTATTGAAACTGCCGTGCAAGCAACGACTACAATCATGTCGTCGAGTGCTTTTCTATTAACAAATTGAAAGGCACCTTTTTTTAAAACAATTAAAAAGGCATTCTCATACTAGTTTTTACACATCAAAACACTCGTTAAAATAATTATATCTCTTTTCCATTGAATTTTAAGTGAATCATGTGCGCACCTAAATTCATAGATTCATAACGAGCTAGGTAATTTTCCTTTGAAAGACACCTCTAAGTAACATAATTACGATGAAGATGTTTTAAAACAAAACAATGGAAGCCAGGCCATGAAATACTGCCCGCTTCTCTTTTTTTATTTTTATTTTTATTTTTTATTTTTATTTTGGGCCTTTCTAACTATCAGCTGATAATCTTTGATCCTCGAAGAGTTTAATTTATAATAACATTCACATCTCACCATGTGTGATTGCTTCTTCTTCTTCTTCTTCTTCTTTCCAGTTGAAACATGGATAAAAATGACGATCGAGCACATGATATGCTTGGATAATTAATTAACAGGAAAATAGCTTCACGTATTTCAGGGATTGTGTTTAATTTATCTTTATATGTTTCATTGTATCCAGTCTATCATTGAAAAGTTACTCCGCTTCGGTCTATTTTTTTAATCACATTTTCATGGTCAAAACTGATGAAAGCACGTCATTTGACTCGTTCACGACTAATTCTGAATTTGTAGGTCCAAAGTACATTTATTTAAAATCATGTCAGGCTTTTTTCAAAACTCACCGCTTGTGAAATAATTTATACACGCAACCTATCAAAACCGAGTATTAAATGCTCTAATTAAAATCTCAAATCTTATTCTCCTGCTCCTTATCTCTTAATAAGAGATATTTTACACGTATAGGATGGTCATGTACATGCCAAGTGATTTATATAATATATAGTTTTCTAAGGATATGTTTTATACAATTAAACATATATGGACAAATTAATGTTGGACACTCAGTTTTTGAAATAGTATGTTTAAATATGTTTGCATTAATTAATGACTAACTTTAATTTCTCTTTTGATGGAGGGTGCGTGATATTGAATAATATATACGGACTCTTCAACTAACCTATATATTTTTTGAATAATATGTGCATTTTGTGACTTTCTAATATCATGGCAAACTATCCTTGGATTTGTGAGATACAAGGAGAACCTTGATAAAGTAGAGCTCGGAGAAGGAGATGTGAAGAATCAATGTGTATTATTTAATATATCCAAGTGTTTTTTTTTTGTTTTTTCATAAATAGGCTCAACTTTCATATTTGTATTTTTCACGGGTGTCTTAGGAATTTTATGGTGTATCCGTACTGTTTTGAGGATTAATAAAATCATATTTTTGATAAAATAAAGAGAGAGAAGAAAAGATAGAAAGAAATCCATATGTTTTTCGAATGGCAAGCTACTTTTTCTGAAAATTTTATAAACTCGGTGCTTAAAGTCTTAAAATCCTTGGAATTTTTAGCCATTTTTGGTAACGTAGTTAAGATTTGTCCAATTTCAACTCCTAAATAGATTTATTGTTAAAGTGATTTTTATTTGAAAATATATTAAAATAAAATATTTTTTATTTTTTAAAATTTATTTTTAACATCAAACATTAAAAAAAAATCTAAAATAAAAAAAAATAAACAAAAGAAGAAAATCTCAATTTTTTTAGAAACAAGACCCAGCCACGGAAACAAAAAAAGGGGACCTAAAAACCAACAATAACAGTTTTGTTTTTTCTGTTTTTTACAACAGCTAATTCTACAGTCAGCCAGCGTTACATTACCAGATATTTTCTACAAGTGGCTCTCACCGGGCTTTTTCTAAAATGTATTATTAATTTATCCTCCGCCGAGGCAATGCAAATCACAACATCAAACGCGCATTTACTGCTGTCTCCATTTTTTCCATTCAGATAAAAGAATTCAAAACAAGAAAATAAAATGGACAGCAAATTTGAAATCTATTTGCTTCGTCTCTTTACGGTGGTAGCAATTAGCAAACGTGCATGTCTGTCAAGTGCAAAAAGCACATGGGTTCTAGCCAGGTTGCCTTAAAAACCTTGACCTTAACCTAGATAGATTCTAGGTTGTCCTTTTCTGCTGTGTAGATTTATCTGGTATTATAGATAAACCAGCTCTCTTATCATCATTGTCCATATTCGCGCAAAACCATTCTAGCAAAATGACCTTTTATCTTAGGCTACAAGACCCTGCAGTTCAACAACACGAGGAACTGAGTGAAAGCTGAAGAGTTCTCTTGGCCTTGGCGTCTCCGTCTTGAATCTATCAATATAAACAATATATAACCACCACTCCATCCCATTAATAATCTACAAAATGAATAAAATAATAAGAAGGTCCGTCCAATTAAGCAACCAAATGGTAGTTTTTAATTTACACAGGGATGCCCTCTTATAGCAGACGAAAACCTGAAAATGTACAGCGGCAAAAAAGAGAAGAAAATAACCCTAAGGCCTCCAGGACACAAGAGCTCTTGAAAAATATGTAGCAGCTAAGAAATTCCAAGAAAGGGGTGAAAAGGGGTTGAAAGAGAGAGTTCACAGCCAGTCAAAACCGCCACAAACCTTCTCAAAATAGAAAGGGTAAAAATAGGTCTAATTAAAAAAACAAGATCATTCACCAACTATCATCATCGAACGATCATCACCACCATCATGCACATGCATCATCTCAAGGAGAGCCAATCCACTACATCCGCTCCCACGCGCCTCCGCGTTTCTTCCACGCGCTCATCGGACACAAGCGGCCACCGACAAAGGGGGCAATTAAAATTGAGATGATCAAGCCATCCATCAAAGCACTCCTTGTGAAAAACGTGGCAGCAATCAAGCCTCCTCACCTGGTCCCCATGTCTTAGCGTGCACAAGCACACCACACAATCCGATCCTCCCTTATCATTTATATTACTGTCACCACCGCAACAATACTTGTAAGAAAAAACCCGGTTGAGTTTACGCTGCTCGGCGAGCACGATGAGGCCGGCAAAGCCAGAGCCGATCGAACCCAACAGCCCATCATCCATAACGTGGGCCTGGTCTAATCGGTGAAGGCCCACGGAGTGGAAAACGCTGAAAAGGAAAGAGCGAAGGCAGGCAACACAGTTGGCTATGAGTGCTATGAGGAGCAACGGGATCGATTCAGAAGAAACGTCGTTCAGCTGGTTTTGTAAACCCATCTTTCTGGTTGAGTTTAAAATTTACAGTGTTTTAGGTTATGTGATAAAAAGAAAGAGAGGATGGTTATGCTATACAGAGACTAGAGAGGTGTTTGATAAATAGCCAGAGAGAGAGAGAGACAGAGGGATGGAATTAGGTTGAGAGGGTTGGTGATGTTATGGACGTCGAAGTTTGAGGGCCTAAAGAATGGGAAGGGGATTTTGGGTCTCCTCAAAGGCCATGTGTGGTGGGTCCTCCTCTCTATGGAAAACACGTTTACTTTTATGTTTACCATCATCATCACCACCACTACTGCTGCTATTACAAATACATTTTCAAGTTTTCTTCCTCTATATTATTTTACAGAGCTCGAATGGGGTGACAAGTAAAGATTGGATTGTCATTTCGAGATTAATTATTTTCTTATGAAATATTTTTACAATGAGAAAATCAGATCGATTGATTTCGATGCAAGCTGGATAAAATCTTAAATATATTTTATTTCTATAATAATCAATTAATTTATTAATGATTATTTGCTGAAATGCAACCATGAACCCGCTTCCAGCCGCACGAAGTGGAAAAAAGTTTAATTCTTTTCACGAACTGGCTGTATCATCCATTGCCCCTCAAAGGACACAGGGTGTCAGTACGTCATTTGGAGTTTGGGGTAATTATAAATATTGTATTGTTTATTTTTTTAAGTTTTTTATCGTAAAAGTATTAAAATAATATTTTTAAAAGTTATTTTTAATATTATTATATTTAAATTATTTAAAAATAAAAAAATAATTATAAAAAATAAACAAACTTAAAATCCATAAAAAAAATTTACTCATCAAAAGTAAATTGACTACGCTCTATATACATTACACATTACGTACACGGAAGAGCTTAGCACACGGAAACAAGAGGGATTAGAACTTATTATCAACAAAGAGTGAGTAATGGTTGCATTAAAAATAATTTTTTGTTTGTTGAAATACATGATAATAATATTTTTTTATTTTTTAAAAATTATTTTTAATACCAATACATTAAAACGATCCAAAATATATAAATTATATTAATTTTTAATTAAAAAAATTAAACTTTTAAAAACATAACTTCCAACGCGTTTCCAAAAGCATTCTAAAATTGATTGATTTATCATACACTCACTGGATCCATCTCTATTCAAGTATTAATGTGGACGTTAAGCTGTCACGTCCTGGAATTGTGTTAGTAGGAGGATGATGATATGGAATCATTATATTCATACATTTTCAAGAAATGAGTGGTCAATTTATATATGTGCTGTTTCTGAACGCCTTCCTTTGCGTGCAGAAGAGGGATCAATTAATATTTTATATATTTTTGTTTAATTCTGGAAGTGGAAATAAAATTAGATCTTTGTATAGGACCTGTTTATTTTTAGTTTTAAATTAATATTTTTTTAATATTTTAAAATTATTTTAAAATATTTATAGCTAAAATAATTATATAAAAAAAAAACAAAAGAAATGCTTGAGTCCGTTTGGCGTGCTTAAAAAAGTAATGTACCAAGTACCAACCATTGATTAGCTAACTGAGAGAAGCAAATAGAGAATATCTTTCTGCAGGGCCACGCCCAGCTTAAAGCTTAACCCTTTTTTTTTTTTTTTTAATAGATCAATAAGATTTTGGTCGAGTGCTGTATTTGAGAAACAAAAGAGATAAAAGGCAAAGAACTTTAGCGTAAAATTAAATATTTCTTGGCTCTCTAATAATCCAGCTAAAATACACACCACTGCTTTGTTTTTTAGTCAAAATATGTAAATAGATCCATACTGTTTGCTTTTTATTCAGGAAATATTTTAAGATTTTGGATTCAAAAAGTGTGTGAGTTTTAAGTACAATTAATTAGTGTACTAAATGGCCCAACAAACGTGTCTGAATTTTCTTTGCTATTATTGGAATATATATATATATATATATATATATATCTTCTTTTATTCCTCATCTGAAAAGAGATGTTTTGGATTGAATCGATCATTTATATATATATATAATAAATGATCGATTCAATCCAAAACATCTCTTTTCAGATGAGGAATAAAAGAAGATCCTTTTGTTTCAGTTTTTTTTTTATAGAATAGTGAGATCAGCTATTTTATTCTAATGAATAAAAAAGGGGATTCGTATATATTATTTCCGTCAATTAAAATGCACCAAAAATAGCTAGAACTAGAAATATAAAAATAAAACATCCTATAATGTATTTAATCAGAAAATAATTTATACTTTTGTAGAAGTATTTACACATCACGAAATCTCACGTGTCAGAGTATGGATTTCATATAGTTAAAAAAAAAAGAGAGAGAGAGGACATGCTATATATCCAAAATGTACAAAACATAGGAATCGTGTTTGGCAATTAGTTTTAATCTGTTTTTTATTAAAATTTATTTATTTATTTTAAATTTATTTATTTTAGATTATTTTGATGTATTAATATTAAAAATAAATTTTAAAAAATAAAAATAAAATATTAATTGTCACAGTTAAAAACACTTTTTAAATATTGTGAAGGCAGGTGAGGCTTTCATATATATAACCCAAAGTGTTTTTTCCGTGTTAACTAATTCTTTCCAAATAAAATTGAAAAAATGGAAGAGTACTTGGCAAGACGTGATGTAATAGTAATAGTCACAGGCTCACAGCTCAGCCGGGAAGAACAAAGAAGGAATAAAAAGGTCAAAATTCTTCCTCTAAAAGGTAATGGGCATGGAATCATGAAAGCAAGAGGAAGTGTATCCTTGTGGCCTCCTCCAGAGGAGGCTATAAGCTGCCCCACGCCAGGCGCTTTGTTCATGGCAGACAAATAACACGTGGAGCTTGCATGCGTTTGATGATACAGACAGTACTGTTACTGCTGATATATATAAAGGGAGGTGATCAGATCTTGGCACGAAATCCCATTAGATTATTATACGTACGAACGCATGTCATCTATAGTTAAAACAAACAATGGTCCCCGGGCCAGGATTGAAGACGCGTGCAGACTGCAGAGATTGTGGACTTCATTTTAGTTTTAACCCCTTAGCTTGCCGTAAACTCCTCGTATTTGGTTCCATCTTGCTGTACAAATATCCCTTTCAATTCTTGTTTTTTTTTTTTTTTAAATTTGAGTAACCTTATCCTCTTGAAAAACGAACTTTATGAACCTAGATAAGAGAATAAAACTCCGGCTATCCCAGACTCTTACAAGAAGTACACGTCCTGACTCGAACTCGAGACCTGCTGTGCATATCTCAAACCATTTACCATCACACTACGTCCCTTGAGAACTTTTCAATTCTTGCTATCAAAGCTTAGATTATAAGAGTTAAAATTAATACATTGACTGCGCCAAAAATCTACTCCCCACCAATAATAATAATAAAAATAAACTATATACTAAAACGACTAAAAAATACTAGCAATGATCTTACCAGAGGCAACAATATTTAATTATGTTTAAAATGTTGGCCACTAACCACGTAGGAACTTGGAGGTTCTGTAGATACTATATATACGCACAAATACACTACCAACTAATTAACCATCTATTTTCTCAAAACTTAATAAACTAAAATAAAATAAACATTATTTTTTCGGTGTGAATATTGATTGATACGAGAGAAATGTAGAGGGAGAGAGTTGAATATGCTGTCTTAATGTTTATTTTGGAGGTTTAGGGTCAATTGTATTTTAAAATATTTTTTAAAAATAAATTTATTAAAATAAAAAAAATTAATTTAAAAAAAACATTCAAATTTTAAACGAACAGTATTTTAGTAGCACCGCCAAAAACCTCATTATTTACCGATCAACGATCAACAAAAGCAGATTATACCAAATTATTGAAGGACCACGCCCATGTGCTAGCTGGGGGGGGGGGGGGGGGAACCTGATAGTTATTAGCTTTTTTTTCACC
>Ga0325410_1001301_pt1 | contig 27554 bp, 25 predicted proteins | sample PopdelMetagenome_16_FD_206182 | JGI IMG/M metagenome (GOLD analysis project Ga0325410, IMG submission 206182) | Populus deltoides microbial communities from Bellville, Georgia, United States - Xylem-PdIQD-R3 | ecosystem: Host-associated > Plants > Phyllosphere > Stem > Wood/Secondary xylem...
AGTTTTATTAAATAAAAAACACTCACGCCACAGCACCAAAAAGTTCCTTAGACTATCCTCCTTTCGTGTGCTGCTTTTAACAAAAGATGATTGATTTTACTGTTTTAATTTAATTCCTTCTCCACACAAAAAGTAAAATCAAAGAAAATTCTAAAACTCACTCCTCCTTGGATATAATCCTTTATTTTTCCAACCAGATAAAGCATCAACCTTTCTCTTGAAAACTTTGGTTTATATGTTTGAGAGTGTGATTGTAGTTATGTTTTAAAATATTTTTATTTAAAAATATATTAAAATAATATTTTTTTATTTTTTAAAAATTATTTTTGATATCAATGATTTAAAAATATTAAAAAAATATTAATTTAAAATAAAAAAATAAAATATTTTTAAGATATAAAAACAAACATGACATCTCGTTCATGAGCCGCCGGAATGTATCTCCACTTGTTAAAAGCGCAAACCACCTTGAGCGCGTGGGTGAGTGAGTGCTTTCACTTTCACTTTCCCACTTTCCATACAGAGAACATTCATGGTACCTGATCAAAATAGATCTAATCTCCCAGCCTGGAATGACCCGCACCCACACTTGCCAATTGCGATGCGTGCCTTTTTTTTTTATTTAATTATATTTGGGAATGGAATAATAATTATTTTTTTATTTAAAAATATATTAAAATAATATTTTTTATTTTTTAAAATATATTTTAATATTAACCTATCAAAATAATTTAAAAATACAAAAAAAATATTAATTTAAAACAAAAAAATATAACTTTTTTTAAAACTAAAAATACTGAAATTGATACGATAAGAGGTTTTAAAATTAAGAATTTTTTATTTTTTTATTTTCAAGATAATTTTAATATACTAATATTAAAAATGATTTTTTAAAATAAAAAATTATTATTTTAATAATTTTTTTTAAAAAATACATTTTCAAAAATAATCATTACCATAATAGTGAAAACAAAAAACCCACTAAAATACGTTGATTTTTCTTAAAAATCCCCTTTTAAAACAATGTTGTTCTAAACCTCCTCAATTCTTTTTAACCAACACTGATTGATACGATACGTCCATCCGATGACCTCGTTCTAGTTTCGCCCCGGATTGGAGAGATCCATGGGAAGGATTCTCACGTGCCACACAGTCTTTGAGTTGGCGCTTGTTGTCTCCAATCTCCATGACGGTTTTAGGCGGCGGCTGCTGCTCCTTTACCTCCACTTTATTCTCTCTCTGCTCTAGTATTGGAAAAGGCTCCTCCCTTCTTTTCTCTCCATACACCACTACCACTACCGCCGCGACTCCTCCTCCTCCTCCTCCTCTTCCTCCTCCTTTCGAAGTCTCATAAAAAAAATGTGAGAGCGATCTTCACTTCCTCATTATGAAACTAAATGGACGGCTTCGATCAAACCTCTACTGTAACTAACTGCAAGTTCCTGGCCATCCGTTTCTTCTTCCTCACGTCTGGTGAGCATTGGTGATTATTTTCTTTTATATTTTTCTTTTGGATGGTTTAATCTTCTTGCCTTTATGTGTAACTATCTAGCATGCTCATCAATAGTAATTGAAAAAAAACCATGACTAGCTTTGATAATACGCATCTTTTGATTTTATACTCTTTTACTTTCCTTGAACAAGAAAAGAAAAAGAGCCTAGTCGAAGTTCAAAAGGTGTTGGTTGCTGCTCTGCTCATTTGCAGTTTAAAGATGGGGTTTTACTTGTTTTTTCATGCCAACAACTGGGATTTGAATTCACTGCAGGACAGGTGAAGGCTCTTAAGGAAGAAATGGCCTCCAATCTGTCCAAATCACCAAATTAATGCATTGCATCCTATATGCAATTAGTGCTGCTACTAAACACTGTTTAGTTGATTGATGAAACGGACTGCAAAGAATTTATGGGATAAAATCTGGGTGGCCACAACAGTTAAGTTTGACCTTAATGTAATTGGATTGGTGATTTCCTATTAGTTACAAAAAGAAAGATCCAAATTTATTTTATCTGAGAAGATGTGTCACCGTCTTGATGTAACTAGATTAGTATTTTCTTGCCCATACATATTTTGTAATGATTTAAGTGGCTTGGTTCGTGCTAATTTTGGCAACATCATTTTCGGAGTAAAGAAGATGGGCTCATTTTGCTGTGTTAAATAGTCTATGCTAGGAGATGGTGTTATTATCGTGATGTTTTCTGTCTCTTTATTTTTTAGATTCACCTCGGTATTGATCGGAAGGATGGAGTCCTGTGACTGTATCGATATGCAATGGCCACATGAAGAACTTCTTGTTAGATATCAGTACATATCGGATGTTTTAATTGCCTTCGCATACTTCTCCATTCCCATCGAGCTTATATACTTTGTACAAAAATCAGCATTCTTTCCGTACAGATGGGTGCTTATGCAGTTTGGTGCCTTCATTGTTCTTTGTGGGGCGACCCACTTTATAAATCTGTGGACGTTCTCGATGCATTCAAAAGCTGTTGCTGTGGTGATGACTGTTGCAAAAATTGCATGTGCTATTGTATCATGTGCAACTGCTTTGATGCTTGTCCACATTATTCCTGATTTACTGAGTGTTAAAACCCGGGAATTATTTCTCAAGAACAAGGCTGAAGAACTTGATAGGGAGATGGGCCTTATTCTCACACAGGAAGAAACTGGAAGGCATGTTAGAATGCTGACTCATGAAATTAGAAGCACACTTGACAGACATACTATATTGAAAACCACTCTTGTTGAGCTGGGTAGGACCTTAGGCCTCGAGGAATGTGTGTTGTGGATGCCTTCAAGAACTGGTTTGAATCTGCAACTTTCTCACACCCTGAACTACCAAATACAAGTGGGATCTTCTGTACCTATAAACCTTCCTATAGTCAACGAAGTCTTCAGCAGTGCTCATGCAGTGCGTATACCATATAACTGCCCACTGGCTAGGATCAGGCCCCTTTTTGGTAGGTACCTGCCACCCGAGGTTGTTGCTGTTCGTGTACCTCTTCTACATCTGTCAAATTTTCAAATTAATGATTGGCCTGAACTCTCTGCAAAAAGCTATGCTGTCATGGTTTTGATTCTACCAACAGAAAGTGCTAGAAAGTGGCGAGACCATGAATTGGAACTTGTTGAAGTTGTTGCAGACCAGGTATTTTATGATTTAATTTCTCTCTTCCTGCTTCTGTGTCATAGAAATGTTGGAATGTTTTTATTTAGTTGTTCCAATACTCATGCTGTATTTATTTTTTATTTTTTCTATTTCATGCATCTTGTTTTCATATAAGCTTATGAAAATGATGAAATAGCATGACCAGTGAAAAAGCTAGCATATAAAAATTCACATGCAGGCTTATCTATTATACACAAGGGATTGAAAATTTGCGTAGGCATGGGTTGTCTCATTGCTCAGTTTAATGTTTTAGTTTTGGCATTTTACCTTGGAATGTGTAGTTCAGTCATGCTTCTTTGGTGTATATGTCCAATTAATAAGCTGCCTTTCATTACTGCATATATATATATATATATATATATATATATATATCTATATGAATGATTGGATTTTATAGATAAAAATACTGCACATATTCATTCATAAATGCATTATATGCTGCAATAAAAAAATTAAAAAACCAATTGTTGGCACTTCAGATTCTCTCATCTGCGCCTGCTACCCATCTGCTGTAATATGCTGCTATGTTGACCAGTGTTGTCAAGAGGCGCTTGCCTAGGCACTCCAGCAAGGTGAGGCCCCAGCACCTTTATTAGCCTCAGGTGTTGGATTTCAATGAGGCGCCGCCTAGGTGAGCGCCTTGTGAGTGGGTGCAAGGCGCTAAGGCTAGCACCTGCTTGAAGTTCTTCCTTTTCTGTTGGATTTTTCTTTTTAATTTACCACAAGAAACAACTTAGGGGTATTATTGTAAAAAACAAAGATTAGGGTAAAAGAATTAAAAAAATCATCAAAGAGGGAGACAAACAGACAATGAAGGACACTTAGAAGAGAAACACCAGCCAACCTTTCTTTTTTCAACAGTGGGAGTCAAAGAACAACACATCTTTATAGTTAATACATTAATTTCTTCTAAACAAGTGCAATATAGTTTGAGAGATGAGGATTTCGATTATATTCATGAAATGGAGGATATGGAGGATTCAAGTGAAGGAGAGGAAAGCATGGATGGAGATGTTTTTGAAGATTAATGAATAATGATGATGATACTTAATTTTCTTTTTAATCTACTTGGCAACTTATTACTTTAAATTATCTTATTTTGTTTTAAGTGTGAAAAATATAACTTTATATGACCATGTTATGGTATTTTATATTTTCCATTGATTTTCTAATGATCTAATCTTAATTAGGAAGATATATATTTTAGATTTATATAATATAATATAATATATATTTTTTAATTTATAACATATCGCCCTGGTTCATTCAGGCGAGCGGCTAGTGCCTCGGGCATTTTACAGGCTTGGCGTCTTTTAGTGCCTTTTGCCTTTGACAACACTGATGTTGACCACTATCAGAATGATGATCAACATCACAATTGTCTGTTTTGGTAGTCATGTTTCATATAAGGCATTGCCTCATTATACCTTTACATATGGTTCCTTGCATCAGATGTTCATAAGCAATACAATTTATGTGCCATAGTTTGATTTGAAACTTAAACTACTACTCCAAGCATGTTGTTCAGTGTTGAAATCCTTTTTGACATTCATCAGGTAGCAGTTGCTCTTTCGCATGCTGCTATTCTTGAAGAGTCTATGCGGGCACGTGATCAGCTCATGGAGCAGAATGTTGCTTTAAAATCAGCTCGTCGAGAAGCAGAAGTGGCAATACATGCTCGGAATGATTTCCTTGCTGTCATGAACCATGAGATGAGGACACCAATGCATGCAATTATTGCATTGTCTTCACTTCTTTTAGAGACTGGACTAACTACAGAACAAAGAGCAATGATTGAGACAGTATTGAAGAGTAGTAACCTCTTGGCAGTACTTACTAATGATGTGCTAGATCTTTCAAGACTTGAAGATGGAAGCTTAGACTTAGACCTTAAGACATTTAATCTTCATGAGCTTTTCAGAGAGGTGACTACCCCTAATTTTCTACTTTCATCATGCACTAATGGAATTCAATACAAGTTGGCACTGTGGCACTTCCATAGAGGCATTGTGGTAACGCTATTGGGTTTTTTTTTCTTCTGTAAACGCAGGTTGTTGGTTTGATAAAGCCCATTGCATCTGTTAAAAAGTTACCTATGACTTTAATTATGGCCCCAGATTTGCCTGCATGTGCAGTTGGTGATGAGAAACGGCTGACACAAACTATTCTGAATGTTGTGGGCAATGCTGTCAAGTTCACAAAGGAGGGTTATGTGTCTATTGTTGTTTCTCTTGCAAAACCAGATTCTTTGAGAGACTGGCGGCCTCCTGAATTCTACCCGAGGACGATTGATGGCCACTTCTATCTACGTGTGCAGGTTGTTGACCCGTACATTTAGGTTTTGCTCAAATAATTATAGAACAGTGTTCCATTGGTGTTAATAATAGATAGCTAACCTTTTTAAGGTTAAAGGCATCTCTTGGTATCTAATAGACATGCAGTTTTGGCAGTTCAGGACAACTTTTTGGATTCTAGTATTTCAGATTGCTATACTGTCTAACATGATTAGCTTGTATAAAATCTCACGGCCATCATCCATTCCTAAGTTGGATACTAACCAATGCAGCATTTTGTGCTTGTAGGTTGTTTGGAATATGATCTGCTTTGTTGTTAACCTTATCATGTTGGTTGTGACAGGTTAAGGATTCTGGCTGCGGTGTTCTCCCACAAGATGTCCCACACCTTTTTACTAAATTTGCTCAGCCACAAAGTGGATCTAGTCGAAGTAATGGTGGTGCAGGACTTGGGCTTGCCATCTGCAAACGGTAGAGCTAAAAACTTTCCATTACATTGCATTGCAAAGTTTGTAGAAGTTGTGAGATCATTCCTTTCGAGCACTGTCCCATCATCTATCAAATTAATGGCAAAAATAGTTACTGTTAGATCTAACGTGGAAGCTACCATATAAATCTCTCGTTTCTTATTTGTTTTCTTGTTCTATAGTTTTTTCACTTGTTCTCCTTGTCTTAAATTATGGGAATCAGATTTGTAACTCTCATGAAGGGCCATATATGGATAGAAAGTGAAGGCCTTGACAAAGGTACAGTGACTACTTTCATTGTCAAACTTGGACTCTGCAACAATCCAGATGATCCATCTGTACACCAAGCTGCATCAAGAGGGCGAGCAAATCATGGAAGTGGAGATCTCATTGGACACAAGCCTCTGTTCAGAGATGTTGATGGGGTTGCTTCTTCCAATCCACGTTATCAAAGAAGTCTGTAGATACCTATAGAAGCGGATAGGTATTAAGAAACAAAGCTGAATGGCAAATGTAAATGTTCTTTGTGATATGGTTTGGGGGCTAATGGCAAATGAAGGTATTGATGAATAACTTGGGAGGCCTGAATGTGATATATCAGGCTAATATGCAACCAACGAAAAGGGCGCTGGTTATATATTAATACATCCTACAAACCACTCCATAGTTAGTTGTATTTGGCTGTGATTTATGACAATAAAAAAGTTTTTGATATCATATGTCATTGATTCATGGTTTATGCAGTAGTTTGCTGGAGGAAATGACCCGCCCGCCCATGTGCTGGCATCGCATTTTCTCATAGCTTTCGTAGATTTGTTCTGTGTTGTGTTTTTCTGCTTCTCGATTCTCCGTGGGATTTCAATTGTTGGTCCTCAAAGGATGGCATTCACGAAAAATAGTGAAAAAGGTGGCTCTGTGGTGGATAGCATTTGTGAAGGAGAAAGTCTACCATGCCACTTGGAGTTGCAAGGATAGGAGTTCAGTTTGGCCTGCTCATTTCGTCGGATGGAGGACACCCAGAGTCACTTCTTCTTTACTGGTGATGTGGCCTCAGACAAATTGAGCTTATGATACATTAGCTGGGCAGATGAGCTTTAATCTGCTCGTCACTGGTTAGCACACCTAGAATATACCCTTAGATATGTAATAAATTAAAATCATATGAAAATGACCCCCGAAAAAAGAAATGTTATACTTTATCCCTTCAAGAAAACCAGAGTCTGGATTCATCTCTGCCTCCCATTTTTCCCTTGTCATCAAAAGATTCTGCTCCATATTCTATTTATTCAATCATACAAGAACAATTATGTCTCTCATAACTTCAAATATGCAGAGATAGGCTTAATCTTTTTTGATACAAAATAGTCTAATAATATATTTTAATTAAAAAAAAAAAAAAAAAAAATAAAAATAAATCAACAATGATGAGATAGAGTGCCATTCTTTAACAAATATAAAAGGGTCATATTGGTAAATCTCAGTTATAATCGAGGGCTTTGGGAAAACTACTATGGGTATAGACACATGTCGTGGATTCAAATGGTGCCTTACAATTCCTTCCTTCCTTTCTTTCTTTCTTTCTTTTTTTTTTTTTTTTTTTTTTTTTTTTTATCTTTGATCAATTTTTTTCTTCAATCACTAATTTTATTTTGATATTAAATCCAAATCTTGTTTTTTTATATTGATTTGAATTATATTATACATCTAAATATCATATTGCATATCTTTTTACTAAAGATACACGTCCCATTACAACCAGAAACAAAACCCGTGTCTGAAAACTAGCAAATGGTACTCCTATTGAATCTAAATATTCTCTTTTAAGAAACCTAAAAGTTTCTTATAAAGACCAAACAATAGAAACTGCTTCTTGCAAACCCTTAAACAAAGATGTTACCACCAATACAAAATACATTATACAATAAAATAACTATACCAACACAAACCTCAACACGATAGAAAAACATATCCAAAAGACTTATTTTCTCCTGTTGAAACTAAAAAACCTGTTGAAAAAAACTCAATTTTCAAATCATACCAAGTCACTAAAGCCAGCCAACTCAAATTCAAAATAAAAAAATATTTTCTTAAAGCTATCAATGACCATCTCAACCACTTTGAAGCTTCCTCTTTCACCTTAATCGCTCCTGATACATCCAAAATCAGTAACCACCCTTAAACCTCTACAAGCAATGAAACACCATATAACATGACAAAAACCAAACTTCTGTTGAAGAAGAAGCCTTTCAGGAAGAAATTCTTGAAATATACAAACTTTATTAGAGGAACCCTACACTTAGAACAACTCTTCCTGCATCAGACATAAGAATCCAAAATGAGCCAGACATTACTAACCAATATAAGTTCAATGTCTCTTCCCTCTATGAATGAAACATTGATGGTATGCCAAAATACGACATCCTTAGTACCTCACAACAAATGATCATGGTTGTCAATGCTTACAAAACCCAGACTAGAACCTCAAATAAAGCCATATATGAACTTTTAATTGCAGGATTTTCTAGTCAATTAAATAAAGCTTTGGAATGGATTAGGTATCCAATTCAAATAAGAAATATTTATTGCAAAAGTTAAAGTCTGCATTTGTATTTTTAAAATTTGATATGAAATCAGGTTTTTGACAAATACAGATTCATCCAAAAGATCATTATAAAAGTATATTTACAGTTCTTTTTGGTCAATGTGAATGAAATGTAATGCCATTTGGATTGAAAAATGCTCCATCAAAATTTCAAAGAATCATGAATATATTTTTAATCCATATTCAAAATCTTGCATAGTTTACATAGATGATGTTCTTGTTTTTCAAACTCCTTAGAATAACATTTTAAATATTTACAAACATTTTTTTTATCTTGCAAAGAAAAATGGATTAGTTGTTCAAAAACTAAGATTTCTCTTTTTCCAAACTCGTATTCATTTTCTTGGTCACTATATTTTTCAAGGCACAATCACACCTATAAAGAGATCCCTCACCTTTGCCAGTAAATTTCCTAACAAAATCCTTGACAAAAACCTGTTGCAAAGATTTTCAGGGAGTCTTAACTATGTTTTAGACCTTTATCCAAACATTTTCCATCTTACAAAACCATTACATGATAGGTTAAGAAAAAATCATGTGCCATGGTATGATGAACATTTTAGCATTGTTAAAAAGATTAAAAAAACAGGTACAAGAAATATCTTACTTACACATAACCAATCCCCTAGCTCTCAAAACAATTGAAATAAATGCTTCAGAGTTAGGTTATGGTGGTATTCTTAAGCAACTCTAAAATCCCTAGGAATCCTTAAACAATTGAAACAACATTTATGGTTTTCTATTTGAATAATTGGTTGATCGATCCTGGGTTTTCCAGACCTTGGTTAATTGGTCACTATGGAGTTGCTTTGACTGTCTATTATTTAGACTTTTGAGATTTCTTTAGCTTTTACTTTGTTTTGTGTTGCCTAAGGTCATTTAGAGTTGGGTAACGAACCTTTGTACCTCTTGGGGGTATGCCCCTAGTATTATGTACAATTTTCTCTTTAATACAAATATACTTATTAAAAACAAAGTCCAAAATTTCAAATAACATATTCTTCAATTTACATCTGTATATTAGAATGATTGTCAAAAGAATTATTCAACCATCAAAAAATAAATTCTTTTGATTTTCATGTGCATTATAAAATTTCAAAGTGATTTGCTAAATTAGAAGTTTCTTTTTTGTATTGATTGCATATCAACTAAAGAGGTTTTACAAAAAAGATCAAAATATTGTATCAAAACAAAATTTTGTCTGATGACAAGCTATACTTAATATATATATTTTTTTAATTTTGATTTAGAATCTATAAAAGAAGTAACTATTTCTATACTTGATTTTCTCTAAAACAGGTCCTGATACCACCAAAATCCAGAAACAAGGGAAAAGCCCTACAACAAAAACCAAAACCTCCAAAACCTCTAAACCCTTCAAAACTCCTTTCTTCAGCAATTTCTTATTGAAAACCAATAAAATCATGGAATGATATGGTTACCGAAAAAGAAGAAGAACTAAATCATTCTTCTCAAGTACAAACTTGGGTAGATTCCTTTTCTAATTCTCCGAAACTACTTTTGGCTTTACAAACTATAAGCCAGAAATCCATACGGGAAGGTAAATCTTCTCAACCAATTTCCTAAACTAAATCAGATTCTTCCTCTAAAAAACCCTTACTTCAATCTTTACAAATCTCTTAGATTGATTTATCTCAAAACAAAAAAAATTCAAAAGAAAAATATAAATATATTATAAAACAAAATTCCCAAAATGTTTGTCTATTGAAGATTGATTTTCTCATTCTGATCCTTCAATAATAGCTTTAAAGATTTTTCCTCCAGGATGGAATATTAAACCATGAGATTTTACAAAACCCCAACCTTATTATATGGCAATCCTTGAAGTAACAAGATTAGCCAGATTTAAATACTTTAAACTTTAGCAAAACCATCCTGACCTCACATATTATACATGTATTATCCAAAAAATGATTTACCTTTCTGATTGGAAACAAACTCTTCACAAAGAAATTCCCTTTCCAGTTAGTTTCTAGGCCAAATTACATAACTATTACCGCTCCTATACCTATTAGGATTACTAATAGACAGTGGCGGAGCCATAGAGAAACAAAAAGGGGCAATTGCCCCCTTATTTTTTTTTTTAATATTTTTTATATCAAAATATTAATATATTAGTTTAGTGAATTATTGCTACACGAAAGGAAAGTTTTTATTGTTTATTATTGTTGACTCATATGTTAATATATATATATATATATATATAGTACAACTCATTGTCCTAATTTTTTCCCTTTTCCCCTTTTCTTTCTTTATCTTCCCTTGACTAACAAAGAGGTTTTTTTGTTCTTTTCATGAGTTGCCGTTCCCTGCCTCTTCCATATGCAAATTTCTCATCAAGTATAGTTAAGCAATTAATCTTTTTTGCTTTTTACTTTATACTTTAGGTAAATTTTCTTCATTTTTTTTTATTTATTTCATTGTCTCATTTTAGTTTTATTCTTTTATAATTAGTTATTAAAAATATTAGGGTTTATGATAATTTAGGGTTTTTGATATGAATATGTTCAAAATAAATGTTTAAATCTGTTAATTTAATCAATTAAGTGTTTCTTTTCTTATTATAAAGGAATAAATTAATATTCATGCAAAACACTATTCTTGGCATCTCTTGCATTGACAAAGTATTTTATTGAAATTTAATGTTTTTACATGATTTGTTTGTAAGTAAAATATCAAGTAGAAAACATGTTTTTCAAGCATTGTTTCTCTTACACATGCACTAGGCATTATTCCTTAATTAAATGTCTAGAAATGATTAAGTATAATTTAATCAACATACTTCTTATATGCATATAGATATGAATTGAAATAGGTTTTGATTTTGATGAATTGATGTGTATTTTGCTATTAATTTCATATGGAAGATTTAGAATTATTGCGTAACTCAACTGACTTTTGTTTAACAGTGAATTATTGTGTAGTTGTGTTAATTATTATGTAGACAGTAATGATGATAAAAAAAATCCAACAGGTTCATATTAAATCAACATGTCACTAGATAAGTATTTCAAGCGTAAATCCCTTAAGGATAAAGAGTCAATCAAAGCTTCAAGTCATGTAACTCAATCAAGTTCAAAGAAAAGTCATATTGAAATCAACCCCGACACTCTCCTTGTTGACCTTGGCTTAAGAAGACCAATTTATGAATACCATATAAATGATAGGGATGCAATCCGAAGAGCTTATCTACAAAAAGATCCTTGTCAACCTTCACATTGTGATTTTCCTCAAAAACAATTTGGGAATATATCAACACTATGACGCTTTAATCCGGCTTGGTTTGTTATATACCTAACATGGTTAGAGTACAACATAGCCAAAGATGTTGCCTTTTGCTTGTATTGCTATCTCTTCATGTCAAAAGGGGGTGTTGATTCGTTTGTGGGTGATGAGTTTTCAAATTGAAAAAAAGGGGAAAGATTTGATCTTCATATTAGAAAATCTAATAGTAGTCACAATGCAGCTCGAATAAATTGTGAGAATTTGATGAATGAAAAATAAAGTATCATGACTTTGTTATCTGAGCAGACAGTAAAGAGTTAAAGTGATTATTGAACTCGATTGAATGCTTAATAGAGTGTGCTTATTTTTTGTTGCACCATGGACTTCCATTTCGTGGCCATGATGAATGTGAATGTTCAAGCAACCAAGGAAATTATCTAGAGCTCTTGCATTTCCTTTTCAGAAATAATGAAGTTATTAAAATAGTTACTTTGATTGAAGCTCCTAAAAACGTAACAAATTGACTTGTCCAGATATTCAAAAAGACATTACTCAAGCTGGTGCAGAAGAGATTATAAATGAGATGATCAAAGGTCTAGGTGACTCATTATTTTCAATTTTAATTAATGAGTCACATGACATATCAATCAGTGAACAAATGACAGTTGTTCTATGATATGTAGACAACAATGGACATATAATTGAACATTTTCTTGGCATTCAACATGTGTCAGATACAACTGCTAGTTCACTCAAGGGAGCTATTGAAGCTTTTTTTTTCTCTAAATATGGGCTAAGCATATCAAGATTGTGTGGTCAGGGATATGATAGAGCTAGTAACATGCAAGGCGAATTCAATTGCTTGAAAGCACTTATTCTAAAAAACAATCCAAGTGCATATTATGTACATTGTTTTGCTCACAGACTTCAATTGACTCTTGTGGCTGTTACAAAGAGGAATAATGAAGTTCGAGATGTCTTTAATTTTATTTCTAGCATTATAAACATAGTTGGAGCATCATGTAAAAAGATGAAGGTGATTAGAGAAAAACAATATGCTATAATTATTGAAGGACTTGAAAATGGAGAAATTTCTAGTAGACGAGGCCTGAATCAAGAAACTTCTCTTAGAAGGTATGGTGATACCCATTGGGGCTCCCATTATGTTACAATTATTCATCTACTTGCAATGTTTTCATCAGTTCTTGATGTACTTGAGATTATAAGGGAGGATGGGATGAACTCAGAACAGAGAATGGAAGCAATCGTTTTAACAGGTATTATGAAATCATTTAATTTTGTGTTCATGCTTAATTGTTTGAGAAGGATACTAGCAGTTACTAATGAGTTCTCACAAGCATTACAAAGAAAAGATCAAGACATAGAAAATGTTATGAGTTTATTGAAAACATCAAAGGAACGATTCAAAATGATGAGAGAGAATGATTGAGAATCTTTACTGGAAGAAGTGTCATCCTTTTGCATCAAACATGATATTGATATTCTAAACATGAATGATGAGTACAAGCTTCACGAGTGTTTAAGGCGAAAATCTCAAGGGATTACAAACCTACACTATTTCCATTATGAATTGTTTAACAATATCATTGACATGCAACTTACTGAGTTGGATGATTATTTTACTGAGACAAGTGCAGAGTTACTTCTTTGTGTGGCATGTTTAAACCCACGTGACTCTTTCTTTACTTTCAACAAAGAAAAGCTTATTCACCTTGCTCTTTTTTATTCCAGTGAATTCTCTATAGTGGACCTTATGGTACTTGGTGACCAACTTGATACGTATATTATTGATTTATGTGGTGATGATGAGTTCTTTGGCATTGAAGGTATTGCTAGTATTGCAGAAAAAATGGTAAAAACAAAGAATTTGATATTTCCATTAGTATATATGCTTATGAAATTGTCATTACTTCTACCAGTTGCAACAACTACAGTGGAGATAATTTTTTCTGCTATGCATATTGTCAAGAGTAGATTGTGGAATAGGATGAGAGATAAATAGATGAATAATAGTTTGGTTGTATACATTGAGAAAGATATCTTCGATAAGATTGATAATAAAGCTATTATGAAACAGTTTCAAAATATGAAAACTTGAAAAGAACAATTATAATGTAAGTTTTTTCATTTTAAAAGTATTTTTAAATTAATTTTACTTGATATGAATTAGTATATATGTTTTGAATTGATTTATAATGCATATCTATATAATAAAGTATTTGTTAATAATTTGCCAACTCATTTAAAAACTTCTGGCTCTGCCACTGCTAATAGACACAATTTAATACTTTCCTTCTCCAAAACTCCAAGGGTAGTCATTCTTGGTTATTCTATTTCAACAATTCCATAAACACTTCAAAATTACCAAACTAGTTTTGCCAATGATGGGACTATTTTGGTCCTTTATATGACCTTCTTCAACCTCATCCAATGGTTAAAAGTGGTCACACATTCTTCAAATAAAATTATCAAACTAGAAAGTGAAAAAATATTTCCACCGCTTCTAATTTTATATTCAAAATTCTTTGTTCATTGCATCTACTCATGGTACTTTGATTACAATACTCAACATGGATTCCCCATTCTCATCAGAAGATTCGAAGTCAAAATGTGGGACTCATTTATAGTAGAATCCATGAGCTTCAAACCTATAGTCTTACAATAGTTAAAAGAAATTAAAAAAAGTTGAGATTAAGGACTTAAGTCCTTAATTGAAGTTCTTAGCCTAAAAATCTCATGCTTCAGCACTTTTAGTTGCAGCAAAATCTAAAAAAAATATTTTAAAATCATGAAGCAGATCATATAAAGTGATTCTAAATCAAATGACTCTGTTTCCTCTTTATCTTTAGGATCCATAATTGGCTTTGAAGATGAAAATAAAGATGATTGTTTTGATATTCTCCCTCCTATACAAAAACCTTAGGCATTTCTGCCTGTGTACATATATGTGTGTGTAAAAAATAAAGAGTTTTTAGAGGCCAAAAATATTTATAGCTGCCTATTTTTAATTTTGTTCTTTTTTTTATGAAGCCTATCTATTTAGGCCCTTATATCCATCTAAGCTTATCTTCTCCTAGCCTTTCATACTCTCAGTCCAAAGATTTCTGTCAGTATAAGAAAACAAGTTTTCCTCCACTTGCAAATACAAAAAAAAAAAAGAAAAACTTTCAATGGTGGAAGACAAGGCAAACAACTACATTAGACAACTTTTCAAAAGTCTAATACTGACAAGACTTTGTAAATTTTTTGAATTTGCAATCATTTTCCCCTATAAATAGATAGCTCTCTCTTTGTTTTAAGGCAGAGAAATTTCTTTAGACAACACTTTAGCAGAGAAAACCAATCTATAAAGAAAAAAACCCTCATTTGTATTACTTATATCCAAATCCATATCTCCTGTATCTACCTCAATACAAATTTAAATTAGATTTGTTCAAATTTCAAGCTTCGTTATTTGTTATAGTTATATTTTTTATATTCTTGTATATATTCTATATTCATGCATTTATAAGTATGCTCTGTTTTTGTTAGAAGATCGTGTTACTGTTAGACTTGCCTCTACTTTCACAAGAAAAATTTTATATTATCTACCATTGTTTTACTTATAAATTATCCTCTACTTTCACATTATATATATGAATAATACAACCTCAAAATGGCATGCCGAAGTGCTCTGAAACCAAAACATACCATTCTAATTAAAAAAAAAACAAAATGCTAACCGAAACATAATTGACAACCTTGCTTGATATAGCTCCTTGTAGGTTTGTTTCCTTTTGTTTTAAATTTTTTAAAGGGAAAGATATGCTTTTAAAAATTAAGCTTTTAAGAATTGATTTTCATTTGCCATAAAAAGTTCTTCATCACCGTCTTCGTGTAACAAGATGAAAAAGAGAGATTAATGGTTGTACATAAAGGCATATTCCTCTTCAAAGGCTCGCTTCAAAGCAAGATTGGTCGAGGGTAGGGGCAAAAGATTAAAGGTGATGTTTTTAAGGTCTTCATAAATAGCACTCATATGAAAAAGGGAAGGAAAAATGTATCCTCATATGAGCATTCTCTTTAAATTACAGATGTTAGCAATCACAAATGATTCAACAATCATGAATTGAATTAGCCTCAGTGAAAGTTCTTTCTCTCTCAACTATTTTTTTTATACCCAAAAATAGAAAAGCTATTAGCTTTGGAGAACATTGAATCTATCTTTAAATAAAATAGTAGACAAGATACAATCATAATGAATCAATACCATGCAAAGTCCTTACTTACCAAACTAAGTTCAAAGTGAGAAAGACCTAGCAAACAAGAAGCAAAGCATGGACTTGATTCTACTATTGATCTTATCCTCTGTTTCTTTAGTTGCAAACAAGTGTTCTTTCACATGCAGTTCTCTTATTCGTTGTTCTTAGCTTTCGAGGGAGAAAATGACTTAGGAATTATGTGTTGAAGGGAAAAGCCTTGCTTTTTATTTTTCGAAGGGAGATCATCGAGCTCTTTCTAAACGGGGATTCTTTGGTTCTAATTTGAGTATAAACGCTAGCCCTTTGCCCATATATCATTAATGTCGTGTACTAAAATGATGGGGATAGGATATCCAGCCTTCCATCTCTTAAAAAAACCAAACCCTCAATTGGTTAAATTAATATACTCTTCCTTTAAATAACCTAAGGTATGTATTGCGTGTTAAATCCTTATTTGGCTTCTTGAAGGTAGGACTAACAAGTTATGGTTTTCAAATAGGGTACCACACTTACACCGGCTGAGGGAGCCAACCTAAGATCATATGATATGTTATAAAATAACTTGTATGTTAGGTAGATAAACAAATAGAACTTTATCCCACATTGAAAATGTAAGAGGTTTTGTTGTATCTTATAATATGAGGGACACCAAATCAATAGATTTGGATACTAAAGGGAAAGCCTATATATATATATATATATATATATATATATATATATTGTAACAACCCTCATATGTTCAAGATGTGATCATACAAGATAAATAGTAATATAATATAAAAGTAGTTTAATTTTTTTTTTGTTTAAAATGAACACAACCTTGGGCGACTTATGTCTACCTAAAACCTTATTTATAATTACTCATAATATTTTCATTTCAAATAACACAAATACATCTTTCATTACATTGTCATATTATGAAAAATAATCTTAACAGAGTAAACATCAAAATAAAAAAATAATATTATTGAGAATGATAGTTCATAATAAAAGGAGTAACATTAAACCATAATAATTCTATGATGTGTTGTGTACAATCCATCAAGATTATCAAATAACATAAACATGGAAATCCTACAGCTAGGCGAAAATATTTAGGAAATGCTACAACTAAACATCATATCAAGTTATCTAGTTTCGTGGAGCACATGATGAACTTGTCAAAAATTAAAACATACTAAACGATAAGAATAATAGTTTATATTTCATAACACAATATTAAACATTCAATCAACAATGATATTTTCTTACATATACACATGCTACTTATAAAACCTTTAGTTTCTTAACGTAGTTTTACCTTTATTTACCATACATATATCTCTACCAATCATTGGTAATAACATGGCAACCTAACATGTTAATTCTAATTTTTAAATTATGAGTTTTTCACATAACTCTAGGATTCTTTATAAAACATGTAGTCCCCAATCTTTTAACCAATCCCTTACATAAGGCATAAACCTATAATGGTGTTTCTTACACAACACCAATGACTAGCCTCGAACATAAATGTCTCCACTTTGCGATCCTTTTTAACCATCCTTTAAAGGTTTGATAACATACTTAACAAGTAGTCTTTGACCACCCATATCTATGCCCAAGATTTATACCCATCATCTTTCTGGTCTTTGCTCATGCAACTGACTAGTATTAAACATTACCCCCATACTTGTTGTCGATATCTTAACTTAATGATTGAGTCCCTATTCTTTATGGCTGACTCGTAATATCAATTCAAAGCCCCATACATGTGGTTGGCTCCCATGTTCACATACATATTTATCATGTCCTTCAAATACCATAAATTTAGCCCCACTCATGTGACAAACTCCCATGCTTAAATATAACTTTAACATGTCCTTCAAGGCCCAATAAAACTAGTCTCACTCATGTGCTAGGCTTCCAAGATCACATTTCATTCATAACCATTTCCAACACAAGTTCACCAATTAAGTTCTTCATTAAAGGGTTGGTTTTTCACACAACAAGACAACCACATGACAAATTTTTAAATTCATCATTCCAAGCCCCACTCATATGGCCAACTTCGATACATATATATAATTTTAAAGTATACACCTTAGCAAGACTTCACTAGTCTTTTAACAATCATTTACTTTACATAAACATCTCTTATCGGAGTACAACTTAGCGATTAAAACTCGAGTTAAAGGCTAAAAATTTTAAAAGTTAAGGTGACAGGCACCTACCTATTCCTTTCATTGGTCTTATCCTGCTTGCCTAAGGTCCTACAACCGACACCTTTCCTGCATCACACCAAGCCTTACATCACATCACTCTTTAAAATATCAAGAATGAGCTTCTTAATATTCTTTTAAAAATTTAGGTACATGTTACTCATGAATACATATACACTTATATCATCTTACATAGTTTTCCATTCCATATAAGAAATGTTATCATACAAGCTAATTTCATGCATACACACATATTTTGTTTTCTTTTCCACATAATAAATGTTAAAAGGCATGCCTTTAAATTATACAGACATATTAATCTAAAAAGGTGTTGTTTTCCTTATAATAATTAGTTTGATATTGACATAAATCAATTCGAAAACAATCTTCTTCCATCTGTATTTTTCTCTACAAACTCTCTGTTTACGTTTATCTTAAACAATATAAAAATTCTTAAGAAACTTATAAAAGTTGTTGTCTACAAGTTTCAAGGCTTTATTGTATTCTAAAGATATATTGCTTTAACCCTGTAATAAATATAGTGGGGGCAATTAATACCTTAAAATAATGATCTTCATACCTCAAAGTATGTTTGCTATACCCACTAACTTAGCAAATTTAAGGTATTAATATGCAATAGAGTCTAAGATTATGGTGAATCAAGAGTTTATGAAGCTAAATCATTTTAATGAAAAAAATTTTGTTCATTGAAAAGACAAGATGATATTCCAATTGACTACTTTAAAGATCTCATACATCAATGATCTGAATCTGCTTAAAATTCTTGCATCTAGAAGTCACTATAATACAAATACAATAAAGAAAAACATGACGTGATCAAATTTCTTATCATGAAATATTTTGAATTCTCAATGATTGATAATGTTTCTGTTATTGATCAAGTCCATGAGTTATAAGTTCTGATTTCTAAACTTAAAGACCTGAAAGTGAAAGTTCCTGAAACATTAAAAGTAGGAGGAATAATTGCAAAACTTTCTCCTAGTTGGAATGATTACAAGAAGAAGTTATTGCATACCACAAAAGAATTTTCTCTTAAACATATTAAAAAACACTTACGGATTGAAGAGGAAACCATAATTCATATAAAGAAATTCACCATTGAATTTGTAACAAAAGTGAATTACATTTAAGGAAATCAAAATGTTTAAAATATGAATGGTTGGCAAAAGAGAGAATTTTATGAAGCAGTAAAGAACTTTAAAAATCTAGGCAAGCAAAGTAATTCAAATAAGGGAAAGACCTATTACAATTGTGGTATTAAAGGGCACAACAAAGGTGAGTTCAAGTTTTGAAAGAAACAAAAGCAAGAAGATTCTAGTAATGTCCAAAATTCCAATAATACAAATATTATTGAACATGAAACTAAGTTGGTTGCAATGGTTTCAAAGCTAAATATTGGAATGATTACTGAACTTTATATGGCTGCAAGTACTATGTCTAATGACTGATGGTATGATTCTGGTTCAATCATCCATATATAAAAGAATAAAAATCATTTCAAAGATTATGAAGTTGTAAAAGATGGACAATAAGTTATAATGAGAAATTATAATTCTACAAAGGTGATGAGAAAAGGAAGTGTTGAACTAAATTCCACTTATAGAAAGAAATTGTTGTTGGTTAATGTCTTACATGTACCAGATATATGAAAAAATTCTTGTATTTGTAAATTTGCTTTGTAAGAAGGGTTTTAAGGCTGTTTTAGAGTCAGATAAGATTGTTATGTAAAAAAATGGACTATTTATGGGTAAAGGCTACTCATGTGATGAAATGTTCAAACTCAGTATTAATAATAAAGTTAATGTTTCTGTTTATATGACTGAGTTATCTTTATCTTTATGACATGATTGTTTGATACATGTTAGATTTAGATTATAAAAATATATGACCCAACATAATTTAATTACTTATAAAATTGAGATAAAAGAACATGTGAAATATGTATTCAAACAACGATGACTAGAAAGGCTTTTCTTAAAATTGAATGAAATACAAATTTATTAGAACTTGTGTATTCTGATATATGTGAATTAAATGATATCTTAACTAGAGGAGGAAATATGTATTTTATGAATTTTATTGATGATTATTCAAAGGATACTTATATTTATTTAATGAAATATAAAGATCAAGCTTTTCAAATGAAAACCAAAAGGGGAAGAAAATTAAAATTCTAAGAAGTGATAGAGGTGGTGAGTGTTTTTCCATGTAATTTTCTTCATTTTATATAGAAAAGGGAATCATACATCAAACTAGTGCTCCATATATGCCTTAACAAAATGGTTGGGTAGAACGAAAGAATAGAAAACTTGTTGATATGCTTAACTTTATATTCGTGAATGCTAAGTTACCTACTAGTTTGTAGGGGGGGAGCTTTACTCACTACTCGTCATATACATAATAAAATTACTTCTAGAATATGAAAGGAAACAAAACCAAACTTAAATTATCTTAGAGTTTAGGGTTGTTTTGCATTTTATAAAGTCCCGAATCCAAAAGGATAAAATTAAGACCTAGAGCTTTAAAGGGTAATTTTGTTGGCTATGCTGAAAATTCAAAGGTATATAAAATATTATATTCGAGTACTTATGTAATTGTGGAATCTAGAGAAATAGAGTTTATTGAAAATAAATTTCAAACTGATTCCAATTCAATTAGTGAACGAATCAATAATTCTAAAATTAAAATATAGTCAACAAATAATGTAGGTTTTGATTCAAGTTTTAGAAATAAAAGAATTCGAGTGGTCATCCTATTAAACTTAGGAGAAGCCAACGTGCTAAAAAACAAAAGGCTTTACATCCGGATTATATATCTTCATAATCTATTAATTTTCCTAGTTGAAAGCAATAAGACTGATGTGCTTAATAAGATACCAATCCTATTAATAGTAGAAGATGATCCTAAAACATATAAAGAGGCAATGATATCATAAGATGTTGCTTTTTTGGAAAGAGATAATTAATGAAGAGATGGATTTATTATTATATAACAATACTTAAACTATTGTTGATTTGCCTCTAGGCTCCAATGCAATTGGATGTAAATGGATTTTAAAAACTAAAATAAAATATAATAGTGATGGATGAATTCAAACTTTTAGAGAAAGGTTAGTAGCCAAGAGCTTTAGACAGAAGGAAGGAATAAACTATTTTGATACATATGCTCTAATGGCTTGTATAACATCTATAAAAGTACTTTCGACTTTATCATCAATCTATAATTTGTATGTACACCAAATGGATGTTAAGACAACTCCTTTTAATGGTGAATTGGATGAAAAGGTGTATATGGAACAACTAGAGGGTTTTGTTCTACCAGAAATGAATATAAAATTTGTAAATTGATTAAATATCTATATGGATTGAAACAGACACCTAAGCAATGACATGAAAAATTTGATTTTATAATTTTAGAATAAGGTTTTAAATGTAATAGTGCTGATAAATGTATTTATTCTAAATTTACAAATGATTTTGGTGTGATAACATGTCTTTATGTGAATGATATGCTCATTATTAGTACTAACATGAATGGTGTCAATGATACAAAGAAATATCTAACCTCAAAGTTCAAAATAAAGGACTTAAATGAGATAGATACAATTTCAGGTATTAAAGTAAAAAAAAACACAGTGAGGGTTTTGCTTTTTATCAATCTTATTGTATTGGGAAAATCTTGAATAAATTTAATCATTTGAATGTCAAAATAGCAAATACTTTGTTTGATGTTTCCTTAAGTTGACAGAAAATACAAGTAGGTCAATTACTCAAATTAAATATGTTAGTGTAATTGGTAACTTAATGTATGTCATGCATTGTAATAGATCAGATGTTGCTTTCACAGGGTGCAAATTGTCTAGATACACAAGTAATACTAGTATGGATTGTAGAAAAGCAATTACAAGAGTACGTGGTTACTTGAAAAGGACTATGAATTTTGGATTATTTTATAATATTTTTTCAGTTGTACTTGAAGGTTATGCCGATGCTTGTTGGATAACTAGTGCAAACGTTAATAAGTTAACCCCTGGACGAGTATTTATTTTAGGAGGTGGTGTTATTTCATGAGCCTGAAAGAAACAAACATGTATAACTCATTCTATAATGGAACACGAGTTTATAGCTCTAGGAGTTGCGGTAACGAGACAAAATGATTAAGAAATATGTTATTGGACATTATATTAGGGCAACAACCGATGCCATCTATCTCCTTACACTATGATAATCAAGCAGCCATGTCTAAGGTATTTAGTAAAATTTTCAATGGAAAATCTAGATATATAAGCTTGAGACATGAATATATAAGGCAATTAATATATAATGAGATAATTACCATTTTATATGTTAGATCTTGCAATAATCTAGTAGATCCTTTCACTAAAGGTCTTTCAAGAGATTTAGTTAAAAGTACTTCTGCTAGTATAGGTTTAAGACCATTTAATTAAACTTACTAATAATAGGAACCCAACTTTTACTAGTACTTTTGCTAGTTAGGAATTTCATGGGTAATAACAAATTATTAGTAAGAGAGGTGTATACTAATTTGTGTATAAAATTGAGATTTACAAAACTAGTATTTGAATTAAACGGGAGAATGAGTAATCAACACTTTTAATGAAATCTCAATGTGAGAATGAAATTTCACTTATATAAACATAGAAAGTAATGCTGTTTCAAAAATAAGTTTGAAAAACTTCGTAAATATTCATGAATTTAGGAAGTAGCACAAAGTCATATTGGTGCTATAATAATGGTAAACTTTTGTTTTGCATTAATTGGATCACGTGTAATAACCCTAAATAATGAACCACCTATTTGGGACATAAACTCAATCTCATGGATAATAAAATGCATGCTTTTATTTATTTATTATAATCTCATAATAAATATTAAATTTCTACCAAAGATTTGGCAGAGTTTCTTTGTATTTCAGACATCCAAAGTATCAACATCAATTTAATCACACAACAACACTCATAAACATACGTTTATACCCAATGGTCTAAACATTTCATACCTTTCCAACATCCATACATATATCCAGGAGATTTGTTTGTTCAACTTTCTATACTTCTAATTCATTTTACTCTACTTGCTTAAATCAAATGTGTTATTTTTTTTTTCTTACTAGACAATTATAACATACAAGATCACCATGATCGGGTTGACCCGAAAACAAACCAAAACAAAGACCCAAAACCAAAACATATTAACCTTAACAAAACATAAAAACTTAAAAATCTTTCAAACAAAACGAATCAAACACATGAAAAACAAAGAACATGAAGAACATTCATCAAGAACCATCAAACACAACTCTCAAACCAAACTAAATCTCAAACAATAAAAGTTAGGATTTTGTTTGTAATTATGCATAGAACAAGAATCAAGGATCCATTTGCTTTGATTATCATTAAATCAGTATAATTTTGTCAAAGAGGGTTTTGGTACGAAACCAAAACTCTAAGATTAAAACACTTAAAACGTGTTATTAATGTAAAAAACCTAGATTATTTGCTAACAATGTCGTGTGAAGGTAAACATGCAAAGAAAAGAGTCAGAACATGTCCAAAACACTAAGCTATGACAATATTAATAGGAAGAACATGAAGAATGAAACCCAAATTTGCCTATAAAAGATGAACTATTGCCAAACCCAAAAATGCCTATTTTCAGCTGCTAAACACACTATTTTTAACCTTAACAAACCACATTATCATACACAAATGTATTTGAGTAAAAAACACCAATAAATAACACCAAATCATTAAGAACATGCATATGATCCAAAGTTCAAAACTGCCAAATCATCATAGCTTTCTTTTCCATTAAATTTGAATAAAAAACCCAGCATTTAAAACTTATTTTGACCATGACCAAACTCATGAACCCAAAAAGCTTACATGTTTCAACACACTTATTTGGATATTACTCAAAATCAACCAAAACTTTATTTCATATATATAAAAAAACTTCAACATCCTTTCATGCCATCAAAAATAATTTTAAGAAAGTTGAAGCAGTTCGCAAAACCACAAAATCAACATCACAACAATCCTACCCAAATTAAACATTGAAACTAAATCATGGTTAAACACCAACCTTTTCATATCTAACACATCAATGTACTAAAAAACATTGCACTACACTATAAACAAAATGATTTTGGATCCAACAGGCCTCATGAACTCTACCTTCAAAGTTTAAAAGTATACCTTCTGAGCTTGAAATCTTCAATGGAGGTAGGTTGGTGTTGCTGCTTTTCTTTCTTTTTATCTTTAAACCCGTTAAAGCCAAACCTAATCTGAAGCTTTGAAATCCTATTACATTGGATTTCTTGCACCTTAACCAAAGTTTCTTTCTTTTTCACTCTTTCTTTTTATTTCTTCTCCCCTTCTTTTCTCTTGATTACCTTTCCTTTTACATGCGGATTCAAAGCTTCTAAATAAGTTTGTTAGGGTTATAACAAACCAAAACTAAGTTGGTTTTACCATAGAATCAATGGTTTTGGATTTAGGTGGTATTGTAACAAACTTGGAGCCAATGTAAGGTGTTTTTGGTCTTTAAATCTTGAGATAAGGGTTTTAAATCCTTGATAAGAACCCTTTAGGGGGTTTAAAGGGGGAAAACATTAAAACGTTAGGTGGTTTTCTAAAAATAGATGTCTCAGTCAAGGCTGATTGGGTTGGTCACTTTTGTCACTTCACTAGAGCAACTCTGATGTCAACATTACCTAAGACCACCTGAACTTGGTAGAAAGGGTGCAAAACTTCTATCAGATCCATTCTTGCTTAATTTGAAAGTTTGTAGCTCCAAATTTGTTCATTTGAAAGTGTCAACTCGATTAGTGTAACATCTAAAACTGCAGTGATGGCTGACTAGGGACAAGATGTTGTGGATATCAATGGAGAATATAGGATGTAAACGTTTGATTTCAAAGAAATTGGTTTATAGAGGGGATTTTCTCAGTTAAATGGTGGTGGTTATAGCCTTTGGAGTGATAAAAAACACCACATTCATTCGCTTGAAAGTACCTACTCGATCAACCAAAAACTAAAAAAAGAAGATGCACAGTCTCTTAAATGACACCGTTTTGGCTAAACCCTACAAATTTAGGTTTTTAATTTGGGATTTAGCAATCTTCAATTTAAACCCTATTCTTCCAGTTTCATTTAATTTTACTCGTAATTTCCTCCTAATTTCATGCAATTGCATCCATGTTAGATTCAATTGCCAACCTCAAATTTAAGTGCCAGTCTCTGATTTGTTCAATTGGATTCCTAGATGACCATTAAACTTCTATTTTTCTTCGATTTGACCCGTGATTTCACCGATTTCAGTTCATGATGTCATGCGCTATTTGCAAGTTGATCCTTGGTTTATGAATTGTTCAACTAAGTCCCTAATCGCCCATTAGACTTTGAATTTTATGCAATTAAGCTTCTGATTTGACCAATTAAACTTTTTAAAGTTCAATTTTAGTCCCCAAACTTTGATTTCTTTCAATTAACATCCAAATTGACTCTAAAAGCTGACTTCCCTTACGATTAAGTCCTTAGTAAATTTAATTAAACCTTCTAAAATATCAATTGAGTCCCTAAACACCAAAATAAAGCATTTTCACTAACGAGCCCTTTTGTCAATCAAAATTAGGTTGCTAATTTTGTCAATCTTGTATGTTTTGATCTACTACCTTTTACTTGGCGTTTTGGTCTTTCACCAACAAACTTGGGCGGTTCTTTTTAGACTTTTTTTATGTGTATTCTTTTTTATATATTTTTTTATTTTTATTTTTCTCTTTTTTTGTGGGGTTCTAAAAATGGGTAGCAACATTTAGCATAAGGTTTCAAAATGTATTTACGCTAATAATTTATCAATTGATACTTCAACATCCTAATTAATTATTACATACCTTAAACATTCAACATTTCATACAAAATATTAAATTAAGCTAGTTACATAATCCTTCTCATTACAACATTACCAAACAAAACTATTTACAACAAAATACCTGCATAAAAGATTTGAGCACAACATGATATAATGTCTCCAAACTCTCAAAAAATACTTTACTACTGCTAGTTCAAGGTCATGAACTAGATAGTTGACTTCATGTGATTTTAGTTGTCTTAATGCATACACAATAACTCGCCTGTGTTGCATTAAGACACACCCCAATTTTTTTTTTAAAGCGTCACTATACATCACAAATCCTTTTGTTACGGACAGAAGTGTCAAAACAAGAGCTATTGTAAGCCTCTTCTTCAACTCTTGGAAGCTTACCTCACACTCTTTTTACCATTCAAACTTCATTTCCTTCCGGATGAACCATGTCAAATGGGTTGCAATAAGAGAAAATTCATCTATAAATCTCCTATAATACCCATCCAAACCGAGGTAACTTTGAATTTCTATCACATTTAAGGGTCTATCTCAATTCAATATAACCTCCACCTTCCTGGGATCTACCATAACACCCTTTGTTGAAATAACATGTCCTAAAAATATCACCCTTTTCAACTAAAACTCACATTTATTCAATTTTGCATAAAGTCGGTGATTTCTCAAAGTCTGTAATACATTTCTTAGGTGTTGTTTATGCTCTAAAATAGAGATTTAATTAACCAAAATATCATCCATGAATATCACCATATATTTATCCAAATAGGGTTAAAAAATTCAATTCATCAAATCCATAAATACGGCGGGAGCATTAGTTAGTCCGAACGACATCGTTAGAAATTCATAATACTTGTATCGAGTTCTAAAAGTAGTCTTTGGTACTTCTTACTCCTTTATCCTTAGTTGATAATACCTTGAACTTAAATCTATTTTTGAGAATATCTTAGCTTCCTTCAGTTGATCAAACAAATCGTTTATCAACTAGAGTGGATATTTATTCTTTGCTATCACCTTATTTAATCTATACAAAGTCAAAAAATTTCATCATTCTTCTTCACAAATAATATTGAAGCCCCCCATACAAAATTGCTAGGTCTTACAAATCTTTTATCTAATAATTTTTGTAACTAAATCTTCAATTTTGTTAATTTTATTGGTGCCATTCTCTTATGCATTAGAAATAGTTCTAGGGATAATATCTATAGATACCTCTACTTCTTTTTTTAGGATTTAACCCTAGTAATTCCTTTGAGAATACATCTAAAAATTCTTTAACTATGGGAATATTACCAATTCTATTTCTCCTTTTCCCGACTTTGAATCATAGGCTAAATAGGATGTACACCATTTTTTCAACATTTTATGTGCAGTTATAACTGAGATTAAACAA
>Ga0325410_1001302_pt1 | contig 27539 bp, 12 predicted proteins | sample PopdelMetagenome_16_FD_206182 | JGI IMG/M metagenome (GOLD analysis project Ga0325410, IMG submission 206182) | Populus deltoides microbial communities from Bellville, Georgia, United States - Xylem-PdIQD-R3 | ecosystem: Host-associated > Plants > Phyllosphere > Stem > Wood/Secondary xylem...
ATTGAATATATAAAAACAATTTCATTCACAGATTTTTATTTGCTTGCTTTAGACACCAAAACAGAACTTTAAGGAAACATTTAAGAGCAAAATTTAATATTTTTCCTTTTTTTTTTTTTTTTTTTTTGTCTTCGAGAATTCTTGGAACTCTGGACTTCAATGACATCTTTCCAGCTTAAAAATGGGCTTTAGGGATCATAATAAAGGAATTGATTCCCTTTACAACCCTAAAAATAAAGATCCGTCTTTTGATATCCTTTATTAATTGGTACATGGTATTTGAAACAGCATATATGAAGTATGAATATATAGTATGAATTAAGGGTGATTATTTTCGGTTTGATTTGGTTTTTATTAAAAATAAGTAACTAAACTGAAATTATTTAAAAAAAAATGAAACCTGTTCAAATCGATTGGTTCTGGTTTGGTTTGGTTCAGTTTTTTAGAATAAAAACCGGTTCAAACCGGTCTGGCTCAGTTTTTCCGGTTTAGCTCGTTTTTTTTGTTTTGCTCGTTTTTTTTTGTTTTGCTTGGGTTTTTTCCGGTTTGGCTCGGTTTTTTCGGTTTGGATTCAGTTCGGTTTTTTTGGTTTCAAGCTTATAAAACCGAAACCGAACCGGTCGGTTTTTTTCATTGTTTGGTTTTTTTTGTTATTTTGTTTTCTTGGTTTAATCAATTTTTTGATTTTTTTACTCACCTCTAGTATGAACACTAGTTCAAGTGCCGTTAACTCCATTTGATATTTGATGCGGTGGGAATAAAATTATATTTTGATCAATTTTTTACTTAATTAAACAAGGATATAGATTATTTTTCACTATTTATAATATTACGGATGAAATCATGCCTTGTGTAAACTATATTTTAAAAATATTTATTTAATTAAAACAATATAATTTTTTTAAATTTATCATTTTCAAATCTTGTAACCATAAAAATATTATCATAATAACAAACACACACTTAACTAAAAAATATCTAAGCAAAAAACATACTCAAGAATTTCCTCAAATGTTAAAAGTAAATATAAGATGTCAGTGGGCTTCCAGCTTGGAAACATGTAGCTTTCAAGAACAAGGAGGAATATATACCTCCATTAGAAAAGTGCTAGGATGTTATCCAAAGAAAACTGCTAATATGAAATTTTATTTTCAAACAAAATTAAAATCAATTAATATTAATTATTTTTTTCAGAAGAATTTAAAGAAACACTTTAAATCAACTAAAAATTTCTATAAAATAAGTTCTAAATATTGATTTTGTAGAACTTTCCATATCTCAAGTGCTGATAGCCAATAGATCATGCTTCTTGGAAGGGCAAAGCATTTTTTGAGGTGGGAAGAAAAGGGTTCCCTAGTTGCAATCCATTAACAGAAAAAATTAATTCTTGAAATATGAATATTCCATGACACCATATCCCACTTTATTCTCAAGCAAATTTTGATGTCCATGTTGCTTGGCAACACCAGCATTATCATAAAGCAAATGAATAATAATTCACCTTGCCACCATTGCATAATAAATTAAATAATTAGGGAATCCAGAATCCTTAAAGAAGTGAATAATGTTTACTTGAATTCTTGAACTTCTATGCGATTACCACCTATAGAACCAATACATTAATCGCTGCTAGGGCATACTTGGCTGATAAAGAATGGGAAGTATGAAGATTAAAAGCTTTTAACCATTAAAGGATCATTGCTTTTCTTATTAAAAAAAAAGAAAAACTTTCTTGTCACAGAATCAATGGAGAAGTCCTGCCACTTCCAGAAGACAGCCTCACAAGGGACCTTCGGCACCCTTTTAGATCCTTAACCTAAAAGGAAGAGCCCAGAAACCCTTAGTCTTTCTTATGCTTTGGTCCTGGTTGCAGTAGACACAGGTTTCTGCCGAGCCTTCCATCCAGATTTCCATAACAATCTTCTTCTTTTTTGTAATATTGAAAAGGGTTAACAAATAATAAGCAGTGGAACCTCAAAATACTAGCTTCAATTTCTTTAATCAGAGGAACAAGGCAAAAAGGCTTTAGAGATGAGAATAAGGCAAAATGACTAGAACAGATTTCTTTCAATTAGACAATTACATATTTGTTGCATTTCCTACTCCTAAATCCCTCTCCCTGGTTTCCCTTAAAGTTCATGTTCTGTTAGAGGAATGCCCAAAAAATCCCATAGGCCAAATGTGTTAGGTACACCTGCGTAAGTAACTAATCATTGCTCATCAGCTCCAGGGATGCCCTCACCTTCAAAGTCCAAGCAAAATATAGTAAACCAGTGTGATTGGCAAAGCAATTAGCATCCCAAATATAACCCTGCAGCAAAGGGAAAATCAAGATATATAAATAACATTAGAGGTCAAAATCATTAATGTGTAAATTGAAGAGCAAACACAGTTCAACAAGTGGTGTGGAAGCTAAAGCCAATACGTGCTGATATTCTAGTATTGTGAAACTATCTTGCATTAAGAGCCATGATTATACAAAAGAAAAAAGTAGAACATATTTGCAATGATTACAAGGAGCAATTGGTATCCCTAGTGATCCCATGAAAATGAATTATGAACAGGCAGATGAATTTCTTACCAATATTAAAAAAAAAACAAATGCAGTTCAGACAATTATATTAGAGTTGTAGCAGAATTTAGAGTTTCGAACCCAGTGCTCAGTATGTCAGGATGAACATTGTATTCCTTTGCAAAGACAAAGGGCACAATCCCTTGTGGAAGAGCTGACTGAAAATTCAAACACAGTATGTCAAAGGATATTCAAACAAAAAAACTGCCCATGGTCACATTTGGGTAAATATTTATCATCTGGTTTCAGGGTTTTACCTGCACTATGGCAATGTGCAGTAGAACTCCTCGTAGTCCAACAGCAAATGAAGCAGCAGCCATGACTGCAGGACCAGTGAGGAATCTAACACTCATGGCAAAGGCAGCAACTGAGTTTCCACAAGCAATAATCCTGGGCTGCAATGCCATGAACAAACCTACAATCCAATGTGATGGTTTTATATAGTCAACAATTGCCAAGACATATCAAGCAAACAAGTCAAGAAATCGTTTGATATAATCTGATTATTAACTTACCAAGACTAAACATGGCCATTCCAAGACCAGCATCGGATAGAATAGATATAGAATGAGCAATTATTTGAGGCATCTCCAAGTCCCACCTGTTATATTGTAAATGTTTTCAGGTAATGCAACAAGATAAAAGCTCTAAACAAAAAAAAAATTATGGATTGTATAGTTTAGCACCATACTTGAACGAAACAAGAGACCATGTGAGCCCAATTAGACTGGAATAAGTATTGGGATTCCTGATAAGTTTTCTCCACACCATAATGAGAATGAGTCTTGTCACAACGCTAGTAGGAGGCATGGCAGTTGGCTTCGGTTCACCATTAGCAGCACTCTTTGGGTGCAGCTCAGCTGTGGAGCTTGAAGCAAGCTTAGAAAGCACTGGACCGTCACGGTCTACCCCGTTAGGTACAGGTCTGTTTCCAAAGCTGAACTCATCTCGACCAAATTCTTCATAATCTAAACATCAAAACTGAAACACATCAGTGGCTGAGAATATGAAATTAACAGACGACTCTGTTTTTTTATAAAGCAAGAAAAAAAAATGCCATGGTACTCTAAACATGAAATGAAAAGGGAATAATTGTGGTTGCACAATACCAGGAAAGTTGCATAACTATAGATGTTACTAAGATTTACTAGTGATTGAATTATGGAAATAAAAACAAAAATAAAGAAGACACCTTGTTGATGATAAAGGCATCAAGGTTACGCCCAATTGCCCATGCTATAGCAAAGGCAAAATGAAAAGCTACAAAAGATGTAACAAACAAAAAACCAACAAATCCCACTTGACATGACAGAAAAATAAGGTTTCTCCAATCAAAAAAACCACTAACTTTCAAGTATCAACAAGACAAATGCACAAGGTTCCAAGAAAACAACCACAACTTTGTGCCAGATATCTTGTAATCACAATCAAGCCATGCAAGAAACCAACAAAATCCAAAAACAAATACTATCAAGGTTAGTGTTTATACCTTTTTGGTTAGCTACCCCACCAAGGTCATTGCCATAATCCCCTCCCCTAAATACATGTAGGCCACCTTCTGATACTGGTGAAGCACTTGAACTCCAAACAAACATATGCAAATCCTTGCCATTCTCAGTCCCGTTTGCCTTCTTTTTACCCCCGGGAGAAAAGATCCCAGCATTAGGTGGAGTAGGATAAGCGCTTCCATTTGCTCTTGGAACATTACCAAACACCCCAAGCCCTCCACTTTCTTCATCAAATTGCAGGTTACTGAAGTTCGAGTGTCTTGGACTGGCATTGCTTGCATTCTTGCCATTAACCATAGAATAAATATCAGTATGGTTAAAACTGGAGGCTCTTGGGGTAGGATTCCTAGAAGATTGAAGGGAGTATATCTCTGCGTTGGTTAAATTAGACGGTCTAGGAGTCATTGAAAGGCCCGAGTTTAGACCATGAGACATCCGAGAAAACACGTCTGATCTCGAGCTAGTTGATTTCCTAACTGTAACATGTAACTTCCCATCTTCACCGACTTCAGCATCAGTTTGCAATGGCTCTCTACCATCTAAAGAAAGAATATCAGAGTCAACCCTGAATGATATTATAGAACCAGCAGTATCGGGAAACTGTTCACCAATCAAGATTCTAGCTCCTCTATACTCAAACAAGAACAGCATCAATGTGTACCATATTATGCATTGAAGAACAACTATTTGGACCATAAGACTCCCTGAGGCTTCTCCATACATACCCTTCAACAAAGGGATGCCCATAACAAGAGTATTTGGGAGAGTAGAGAGTGAAAACAAAGTAATGGACCATTCAAGGGAGCCTCTAGAGATAACTCTGGTCCAAATAGCTAAAACCACCAGGACTATGATTTTTTGAAGAGTATCTGCTGCAATGAACCTGTAGTTCATAGCATAGGGGTTGTTGGTGGAAATGAAGTGAAAAGAGAGCAAAGGTACAGCGAATAGAGCCACAAATCTGTTGATCCCTGAACATTGGTCAGGGCTAAATATTTTCCACCATTTGACTGAACCATAAGCCAAAATCATGGCCACATAAAGTGGTACCACAGCTGTGAGAACATGGTAAAGGTCTGTGAGACTGATCATTGATGCCTTCTCAAGTTCAGTTTTTTAGAGAGGTTTCTGGGGGTAAAGGAGTGCCCAGATAAGAAATTTGATTGAACAGAAGAACCCAGATGAGGTTTTGCAGATTATGCTTACAAAGATTGTATGTACCCTTTATAGCTTTCCCTCAGGTTTTCCCTCGTTTTCTCTGCTGCCAAACTAGTTATAAACAAAAAAGGAGTAGTCTTTTTCGAGAGAGGAAGGGCCTCTATACATCTATGGTCCTGTATTTGAGAGAAAATGAGGAAAAAGAGATGAGCAGAGCAATACTTGTGTGCGTGTGAACTGATAGAGGAAAAGGACTCGTAAACAGCATCTTTTGGAGAAAAAGAGGGGGGAGTCAAAAACAGACCTTAACTAAAAGGAACCTCACTCTCCCACTTTTATTTTTTGTTTTCTTTTTTTGTAATAATTTTTCATTTATTTTTTCGCTCAATTGTGCACAATATTACCTTCTTGGAAACAAAATATAATGTAAAGTTTGGATATCTTTCGGACATTATTTTTAAAAATGTTTTTTTATTAAAAAATATATTAAAATAATTTTTTTATATTTTTTTTTATTAACGTACTGATACAATTATCAAAAAAATAACAATTTAAAATTAAAAAAACACTTTAAAAATATTTAAAAACATGGTTAAGACAAATAAAACCATAAACCACTATTTTTATTTAATGCAGCTTGCTACTACTGCATAAAAAAAACATCTAAAAAAATGTTTTTAATTTAACAAATGGTGTTTTAACATAAATGTGGTCTTATTTTTATACATATATAATAAGATAACGTGTAGAATTGTGGTCACAGTTATTTTTTAAAATATTTTTTTATTTTAAAATATATTAAAATAATTGTTATTTTATTTTAAAAAATTTATTTTTAACATTTATAGATCAAAACAATCTAAAATTGTAAAAAAATAATTTAAAACAAAAACAATTTAAAAAATACTTTTTAATTACAAAAACAAACCCACTAAAAAATATGAATAGTATAATGTTTTTTTTTTTTTCATCGAGTATGATTAGTGGTAAGTCTATCTATATATCGAGGTATAAATTGCCTAAGTTTATGATGGGATGTCTTGCAAGTCATAGATTAGTGATGCTCTCTTGTTGTTTGAGGAGAGCATGAAACACTTGCAATCCTGGAAAATTCCTGATGGGCAATTGTTTGTCTACAGTAATGAAATGATGGATTTTTAGAGATGAGAATCGAATTGTAATTATCATTTAATTAGGCTGTTATTGCATCAAAAAAGAACACAGAAACCACTTTTCAAAACAAAATCTAGTTGAAAAGGGTTAAAAGAAACAAGATGAGGGCATGAACTATGAACACTACAGTCAATAGTTGGAGTCGGATTATCACTCCTTTATTCACCATGTCTATGTTTCTATAATCTTGAGTTTCTTTTTTCACTTTTCTTCTCAGTCTTTTATTGCTATTAATTGAAGTTTTTAAACCGTGATGGCACAGTTTAAGATCCGAGTTAGTGGGTTGATTTTATTTTTATTTTTTTATATAAATCAGCATAATATTTTTTTTATTAGAAAGTAATAATTAATAAGTTATAACTAGATTTGCTAGGTTAATTCAGATGATTTAATTTATTTATTTTTATATTTTCCCGATACCTCACCATAAAAATTAATATAATGTTAAATACAAACTTAAACAAATCAGTAGAAATGTTGTTTGACATGGTATAGACATTGAATTTACGTAACCATTGACTAGGAGTAGTTGTAATCTTCCCTTAGAGAACTACAAAAGTCCATTTGTGTGCCCGATTCATGCTTATTTGTCAATGATTTCCCATTGTTCTTCTTGATGATTCTACTGTTTTTTTTTTCTTTCTAATTATTGTTATTATAAGGATGATGACTTCATGATGTTGGTGGAGAAGAAAACCTTGTCGTGTTTAAATATAAAGCAATTATTTAAATTAATTCAGAAACTTTACTCTACCATTTTGTAATTCTTCAATCTCAATACGTAATAAAGGGAGGAAACAAGATCGGATGTTGAGGGCATTGCACTCCCAAGATCTTACATTTTAGTTCTCAGATTTTGGATTTTTCTTAACACACTCTTCGAGTTAAGGATTATCCAAGAGAAATACATATTTCTCAACATCGAAAATTTTGTGATTATATTTTTTTTTTATATCCATGACTTTTCAATTTATTATTTTATTTTTCAATTCAATCTAATTTTCCAAAGCTAGCACCCCCATCTCATTAGAATTGCGACTTTTTCCCTCGCGTAATTGCTTGACTTCACAGGATTTCATAGAAGATCCACTAAATGACAACGATATCAAGAAATTGCGAAAGAAAGCATGAAAACAATACAATATAGTCCATAAAGCATACTATAAGCGGAAATTAACCTTTTCAATAATTCTATCAATCAATCCAGCAAGTTATAACTTTTTAGTAATTATCAATTGGAATTACAAAAGTCAGGCATGTGTTTACTGAAAGCTAAGGAATCTAAAGGGAGTAAAAGTATAGATTAATCTCAAAATCCATTATGTACTTTTAATCCCAATTGTACTTTCTATCCAACCATGCATTCGTTCAATTTCATCAAACATTCCTCAGTTTAGCAATTTGATTCGATTAAAATATTTATAATATGTAACTTAACTATAATAAGGTTTTAATTTGAACCTTTAACCAAATCTGATTAATCAGACTAATTAATATATTACCTATCTAAATCTGATCAAATCATTATTAAATAATTTAAAAAATAAACTAATGTTGTTTTCATATAACACAATTAAACTGAGTTGTTTTTAGGCTAGACCTTGAATTGGACCTGACAACAATGCTTAATTCATCCAACAAGGTATTAAAATTAAACTATAAAAATGGCTTTTATTGAACTTCTTGAGTTCTCTAAGTGGTAACTTAATTCTTAGATAAAACAGTGACAAATAATTCTTGTTTCAAAACAAATAAACTTCAAATAAACTTGAATAAATATGGTGGATATTTTATGACTAAAAATAAAAACACATTGGTATGGAGAGTGAGAAGAGTCCAATAACAATAAACACAATTCATTGTGGCATGGCATGAGAGGGGGAAAGGATATAAAACATGAAAGGAACACGTCAACAAAAACAAAAGAGGAAGAAATCATAAAAAAAGAAGAAGCATAAACCCTCAAATGCAGGAATGATTGCAGCATCCTAGTAGAGAATTTGAATCTCACAACACCATGCGTGACACTTGTTGACCTTTATCATTGTTGTTTATGGGCCTAATTTCCCACCTTTTTTCAATTTTCTTTTTTAGTGTTTGGTATTGTATGTTCAAATTGGTTTAAAATTGAATGGTTTTTCAGTTGAATCTTTTATTTGATTAATTTTAAGAAAATCATCTACAAGATTGATTCATTTAATAGCCATCATTGGTCATCATTGCCACCCACATTATATATTTAAAGGTATATTAAACACCTTTTCTCTATCAATTTGATGTAATTTGTGTTAGTTTGATTCCATACAACGTTAGGGTTTTGAATTAAGAATTTAAAAAAAATCATAATTTTTTCTGCAACTAGGCTAATTAGATATAATTTAAGTTAATAACTAGGTTGTTTTATAAAATAATCAATAATTTTGGGTAGTTGTTGATTGTGAGTTAACAAAATTGTTTTTGTTATAGTTAGTGTTGATTTAGATTAAATTATGAATTATACCGAATTGGGTATCAAATAAGATAATTATATGTGAAATACATGAATTGGGTTGCTAATTTTGTTATGGTAGTGAAATTCAGGTGTTCTCCGATTAACTTCAAAAATTCAGGTTTTAACCGATTATGTTATCGTTATGATTTTATTGATAAATTATGCATTTTGATTAATCCTGAGATATTAATAAATTAGATTTGGTTTTTGTTGTGTTGTTTGACAGAATGTCTAGCAATTTATAAATATTATGCTTTTATAGTAGTACCATCGTCAATACCAGTAATGGTGTCACTTATGATAGAGAAAGTCATGAATTTCTAACTACTATATTATACATGTCCCTTGATGAGTTATCTTTAATGTTATGTGATTGGCCTACTTAGAATATGTTTGAAATAGAAGTTGAAATTACTTAAGAGATATTGCAAACCAGGGTCAGTCAAGCTCGTTTTGTTAGTGTACCAATATATAGTGATGAAAGCATGAATTCAATGTTTGGGTTTGCGAGGATTAATGAGATTAATATGCTATAGCTTTATTTGAATAGTATACCTAGATGAAGAAATCCCTCTAGTATAGAGTTGACTCGGTTTTCAAGTAACTCTCAGAGAACCATGTAAGCATCACGAGCAACTAGTCCATTTAGGCTAGGTGGTGATGCAAAGATACAAATATTGGTACAAAAAATTATTAATATGAAACCTTAATGGGATATGACATATGATGTCATATTGCCATGAATAATTTGAACCAAGTAACGATGAAGATGACCATTACATTGATAGAGTTGAGGTTGAGGGGGGAGATAAAGAAGATAGAAAAGATGGGGATGCTGAGTTGGTTGAGCTTGTTAATCAATACATGACTCCTTTTCCTCATGAATTCGAGGTTGTGAGTGTGGATGACTAATACGGATGCAATGACTAGGCTAATAGTTATAGGCATTCGCTCTTATCAATTGATGAATTGGAGATTGAAAAAATAAATCAAAGACATGTCTGGACGTATTACTATAGTTAAACAATGGCATATAAAGAATTCATTGCAATACAAGGTCCATCGTTCAACTAAAACTTATATTTAGTTGCAATGGGTTCAAGAAACAATTTGCAGATGGTATTCGCGTGAGGGAGTATCACCAAAGGTCTAATTAATGGAAAATTTCAAAACTAAAAAGGACAATACATATGTCAAAACCCTCTTGTTTTGCAACGCCATCATTAGATTGACTCAAGTTTCATTGTTGAGGTGATGTCAACAATTATAAAAAGGGATACAAGTATAAGTGTCTCAACGATTCAAGGTATTATAGAGAGCGATTATGAGCATGAAATCTCATATTGGAAGGCATGAATGGCTAAGTAGAAAATATTATAGGGTTGTTTGGTACATATAAAAAGTCATTTCAAAACCTACATAAAATGCTATTATCCATCAAGTATTCAAATCCAAGAAAAAATATCATTTAGGATCATAAAATGATCAGTGGCAATTTGGTAACATTTAGGAGAACATTTTAGGCATTTAATGCTTCAATTGATGGGTTTTAATATTGTCATCCTCTAATTAATATTGATGACACTCACCTTTATAATAAGTACATGACAAAGTTATTGGTTGCAGTTGTTTATGATGCGAACAATAAATTTTATCTGTTGTGTTTAGTTATTGTCGAAGAAGAGACAAACAATAATTAAAGTTATTTTTTAGATTTACTTCTTTACTATGTAATCGATGGTTGCACCAGATTGTGTATTATATCATATAGACATGTGGCGATTAAGAATTTCATGGCACATATTTTTCTCGAGCTTATTAGATATCATCGACACTTTATGTGTAACTTAAGCACTAAGTTTAGAAATGTTGCCTTGAAAAATATGTTGCATAGGATATGTACAAATCCTTCAAAATAGGAGTTTGTCATTTTATACAAGGATCTGGTGGGGACCGGTGATGTGATTAGAGTATGGATAGAAGTTGAACATGGAGAAAAATGGGCAATTTTAGAGCAGCACCTGATGATTGATGTAAATACCTGCATGAGATGGTATATGTCCATTATGTGTTGTTTTATCACACTTACTGGTTGTTTTTTTCGAAATGTCCATGAAATTCAATGCATTATACCCTTTGATATTCGAGGCATATACGATTGGTATACAATATTATTTTACATGTAACATTTATTAAATATTATTAACGTTATTGTTTACGATAACTTCTAATTAGTTTTTAATATGTGTAAATAGATTCATTATTTGGTACAAGAGGCTCCAATGATTATCTGTGAAGGCGTTAATAAGATGGGATATGTTATGGTCAACACTGCCCTCATTTCATATCCTGGTGGACTTCAATAGGCTAGGGAGGCAAATCGTCTTTAAGTGGCATTAGGGAAAGTTGAGATTGCTTATCATGAGAGTGTTAGGGATGTTGGTCTGTCCATAAGCATCCCAAACCCATCCACGAGCATCCTAGTTTCCTCTATGAGTTGAGGTGATATTAGTCCTCCTCACCCCTACACGGATGTTACAGATCCATCCTCAAGTTAGACGAGTTAAGGTGATGTTTTAGACCCATCCTCAAGTGCTTCAAACTCTTCCATGAGCTGGAACGATTATTAGATATAGTTATATATTATTATATGTTATGATAATTATTAATAAATACATAGTTAGTTTGATTTCAATAAAATATCATGATATGTTTATTGTGAGTTTAATTTTGTTAATTACAATTAAAAATACTATATAATGCTTATGTGAATTGTGTTTTAATACTAGAAAACTGATTATTAAAATTGTGTGGGTTGTGATTTTTTTAGACATGAAGTTAATGGCAAAAAAAAAAAATGTTCCACGATATACCTTTTTGTCAAGGAGATCTAAATGGTTAGCTTTGCAGGAGCCGATGATTTTGATTTCACTACCCCCACAGCCGCTTGGCATTCAAACTGAACTAGCCAGTACCTCGAGCTCCAGTTTCATAGATAAACATTCCATATCATGTGTAGTCACGATCACATTTCTATCCCAAACTTGTTGAAAGCATTCCATTAATCTAGTCCATCTTTATATAGGTAGGGTTCCATATAAAACTATTCACTACAATAAGAACCTCATATTCAAAGCTGGGCAGATATCTAATCACAGTGGTAACTTGGTGAACAGAATCCATTCTTTTAAGCATTTCTGAATGCGAATATAGAAAAGGCAAGTTTGGAGGACGGTGCAATGGATTTGGATTCACTTGGGGCAAAAAAAGAAAGAAAGACGAGGCACATTCTTGTTATTTTAGCACACAAAAAGGTAAATATACAGGCGATGTTCTAAAGTAATAAATGAGATAAGAGGTCCCTAAAGTTCCACTGAATAATATACGAGAACCCACCTGAAGATGTTACATGCAATATTTCTCCCACCAAAACTATATCTTAGCCCATGAAATTAAATCAAAGTGGTCCAGGCTCCAAGCTTTCATTTTCATGGTAAGTAAACCAAGCATCAAGCATGTATTTCGTCGCCACTAGCCTGAATCACCGGAAAATCTCCTTTTAGAAGCTTTCATCAACCTGGCTGATTTCCCATCGCATGACTACGTAGTGCTATTCAACTTTTATGAGGAAACTCTGTGCACAATCAAAGAAGAACAAAGATTTGACACCTTTTTTTTTTCTCTCTTTTTTTTTGGGTTTGAGAGAGCGATGGTCCTCTAGAACCACTAGTGATTTTGCGGCTGGTTTGGGTTGAAACTTGGAACAGAATTAGGTTCTTTCCATGCAAGCCCATGATAATATTTCTTGACTTTGTTTGCCCAAATGCAAATTATTTAATTTCTTCAACTTTTTTCGACAACAATGGTAGCGTTTTTTGAGTCATCTGATAAGTAGGGAGGGAGGGAGGCCTTGAAATTTCAGTGCAAAATGCCAAAATCAAGTGGTTACTTTACTCACTTTAGCTCTGTTCCTAGAGAAACAAGCAAGGGTTGCTTTGCCCTTGCCACTTATCACTAATCGTCATTGGATTATTCATCACTGTCCTAATTGCAATGCCTGCAATTGGCTGCTAGATTGATCTGCTTTTACATGCTTTATTTTCTGTATCTTTGACCATTTTAAGGGGTGATTCAACTTATTTTGGCGATAGTGGGACAACTCTTGGAGCTTTGCGGGGACAGGAGAGATTAGAAAATGCCAAATGCTCTTGAAAAATTTCAATATAGTTTGGCACCAGAGTAGTTAATTTAAGCTCTGACTCGTTATTGGTTTGAAGATCCAATTATTCGACTCATTTTTGGGTGCATGCCCCCAGGGTTGATGTTGATTTGAGTCAACTAATTTTAAGTTTTTTAAAGGTTAAAACAATATAGTTTTAAAAATAAAATTTTAGAGTTCAAATAAAAATTTGATATGATCCACCAGTTTGCAACTTTGAATTAAATTTCTAAAGAAAATTGGCTCGAATTAAAGATCTGAATTCTTGATTGTTGAGCCCTTTTTTATCTTGATCAACTTCATGTTATTTTTTTTTATTAATCTAGTAGAGTTTGGATTGAATTTAATTAAATCAACTAGATTATTAAAATTTTGATTGTGTCAATTAAAATTATTGAGTTAGTATCTAATTCAACTCAAAAATTCAACTCGGAATATTTTATGTGAAGGGTTTGGTATAAGATGAGATTATATAATTGCTAAATTATTGATCCGCGCTACACCGCGAGTTAGATCAATTTTATTTTTATGTCAAAAAAATATATAGGTATTGCTAGTATTTTTTCTAATATATAAAAAAATCAAATCATATTGAGATTGACCCAATATGACCCGATCAACTTGATGAGTTCAAAAACAATTTAAATGACAGGTAAAACCATAATTTAACTCAAAATAATTTTTCAAAATGAACTTTTCTTTATAGATATTAAGACGATAACATATTTGATTGATTTATATTAATCTTTCAATTCATATACAGGGTCATGAAATAGTGATAACCTCATAAAAAGCAAATCAAAACAAATTATGAAATCTAATTTCCAATAAATTTAGTGTTGAAATATGAAATTGAAAGAAAAAAATTAAAAAAAACCTTAAAAATGACCCCGAGTCGACTTAAGTTAACATGTCAAACTTACGATCTAGTTAATGAAACCTTAATAACCTGATAAAAAGCAAATTGAAACAAATTATGAAATCTAATTCTCAATCAATCCAGTGTTTAAATATAAAATTGAAAAAAGATTTGATTAAAAAATTGACATAAAAACAATTCGAATCAACTTATATTAACTTGTCATACCTGTGATTCAAGTGATGAAAAGCGAAATAAATAATAAAATCTGATTTTTAACCTTATAAAAAGCGAACGAAATAAATAATAAAGTCTGATTTTTAATCAACTTAATTTTAAAAGATAAAATTAAAAAAAAAAAGAGTCATTTAGGGAAAAAAAAACTCGAGTCAAACAAGTTAACTCGTCAAAGCCACTTTTCAGGTTACGAGATTATGATAACCCTATAAAAATTAAATTAAAAAAATTATGAAACTCAAGCCCTAGTAAATCTAAGGTTGAAGAATATAATTGAAATTGAAAAATCGATTAAAAAAAGACACATAATACAACAATTTGAATCAATCCGGGTTAACTCTTTAAACCCATGACCTGAATAATGAGATAAGACTTGAGTCATCCTAGATTAACATACAAAACCCGTGATCCAAGTCATGAGACAAAAATAATCTCATAAAAAGAAACCAAAACAAATCACAAAATTTTATTTTTAATCAACTCATTGTTAAATGATGAATTTTAAAAAAATCAATTAAAAAAAAACTTTAATCCATCAAGTTGACTCATAAAACTTGCTATTCGAGTTATCAAACTAGAATAGACATATAAAAAGTAAATTAAAAAAATATAAAGTTTGGAAAAATTAATATTGAAAAATAAAATTAAAATAAAAAAAAATATAAATTAAAAAAACCAAGAAAATAATTTTTTTAATAAATAGTAATATGCGGAGAGGTTACAGTAAAAACTTTTATCTTTTCTTTTTTAATTGTTAATTTGTTAATGAACAAACACGAAGTCCGTACAAATGTTTGATATTGCGTGAGGTTAAACTATCATTAAAAAGCGCGTGATGATATTGTGTCCTCTGAAATGTTAATCACCCTCAAACGACCAGAATTACAGACTAGTTATTACTCTCTGTCGCTTTCCACCAGCCGCAGACGGCGCAGCGGTCAAGAAATACAGCAAATCCAAAGCAGGAAAAGCTTCATAGCAGCAATTATCACCTCCCCGCCACTCTCCTGCAAGTAACCAGAAGATAATACTCCCTTCTTGACTGGCTAGTGTCACGATAAAGACAACATGGCAGCGAGTGGAAAAACCTAGGTTATTTGCCGCTTGTTTTATTCCATGCCCTAGCAAGGAAACATGAAAACAACACGCTTCGGCCGTGAAGAAAGAGAGAGGTTTTTCAGTGTTCTACTGTTCTTAAAGGAACTTTTAATGGATGGGATTTTGTCCATGGCGTTTGGCAAATCTTTAATCTGTCAATTCTGTCTGTAAAATCCTTGAAAATGACAAATTTTGTGATTCTTTCTTCCAGTGTTTTTGTTCCCAAGGTCCAGTCTCTGGTTTAGCATGGCCCCTCGTTTTTTCCTCGTACGACACATGTCTGTTGAACAAAATGAGCTCACATTTTATTTCTCAAATTTTAGCTCATGTTTTTAGTTAAAATTCAAAGTGTGTTAAGTATTTTTTTTTTTTTAAAAATATTTTTTATTTAAAAATATAATAAAATAATATTTTAATTTTAATTTTTTTAACATTATCATATTAAAATAATTTAAAATAAAAAAATTAATTTTTTTAAAAAACACAATCACCCCATTAAAACAAATAAACTCTTAATAAATTTATTTAACAAACTCAATCCATCCTAGTCAGTCGAGGCTAGTAAATTAATTTGATTAAAATCAAGTGATTTAATAAATTAATCTGTGATCTAGTTACCTTAATTAAAATTCAATTCATATATATCATGTTAAAACTAATAATTTTTTTTAAATAATTGAAATCACATTATTTTAAATAAAAATAATAGATACAAGTTGATGATATAACTTTTTTTTTTGGATTCGAGGAAACTTCACTCCCGGAAAGCACACTTTGTGGGCTCAGGTAAGGGAGTAAAACCCCGGCTATTTTAGGCTCTTACAAGAGATGCACGTTCTGACTCGAACTCGAGACCTGCTTTGCAGATTTCAAACGCTTTGCCATTACATTATGTCCATTAAAGAAGTTGACGATGATATAACCTGCAAGTTAAATCCACATATTCTAAATCAATTTGGATCCTTAATTAGATTTTACAGTTATGATGTTTATATTATTAATACCTTATTCTCGAATTTCTTCCTCTCTTCACATTTTGTGTTCAAATCCTCATTCGGGCTACTTTTATTTGAAGGGACAAAATGAACATGCTCTGTGTTCGAAAACTTGTTAGTTAAAGATTGAATTTCAATATAAGAAGTGAAAATACTTAAGAGAAAATCCATAAATTGAAAAATAATTAGAAAAGAAGAACACAAAATCAAATAAATTGATGCTTGTAGATTGGAGAGCAAGGAAAATCTTTGAAATTAATGGAGTCTTTTATACTAGATAATGAAACATTACATTAAAGTGACGTCGTCTGTAAGAGCATTGGCAGACGGCACCATTTTGGATGCTTGTTGCCGGGATTTGTGGCACTCCCAAATCTCCGACAATCTGCTGCATTAACTCCACAATTTTCCACCTCCACACACAGTAAAGTAAGGCAAACCACTTGGCTCTGGTTTTGCCCTTTTCATCATGCCTTAGCAGCCACTTTCTACCCTAGGGATTTAGGTTCTTCGCTCTCTCTCCTTGGGCTACAAGGAAGAGCCTGCCTGGTGAGCATAGCAAGTGCCATTCCTCAAAACTCACGATGCTGCAGGCACTGCCACCTGCCTAGTTAGACAGACCCATTCAGGGCTATGAAATTATTACTATCATTTTGTTCTATTCATTTTTAACATATTAAAATATTATTCTCTAGACATTTTCAACTGAAAAGTTTAATCATTAGATATTTTTTTAATTAATGTCCGGTTACTTTGTGTTTATTAAAATAATTTAACAGGATATAAAATTAAAAACTATATAAGTTTTTAATAATTTTAAAATTAATAATTATATTCGAATTAATAATTTTTTAAAAATAAATTTAGAATCTAAATAATTGAGACATTTAGCAGTGAAAGGTATTTCTTTTTACAATTTAAAAATAAAAATTAAAACAGGTGTTAAACAAATGTGTAATTTCACAAGTATTGTATTATAATTTAATTTTTACTTAAAAAAGCCATATTGTATTTTTTTAGGTATTTTTTAATGGTTTTGAAACATGCTAATATTAAAAATAAAAAATTTTAAAATTTTTTTTAATTAAAAAATATTTTTAAAAATAACTATACACCCTAATACAAAACATACACTAATAGACAAGATTATTGTTAAATCTGAGTTAATTATTTTTATTAAAATAATATTAATTTTTTATGTTGAGTTTATCAAATTTAAATTCATTTTAATCAAGTCTTCTAAATTATTAAAAACTCAACCGAGTCTATCGAATTTTACTTCATCGATATATTTTCTAGTTTAATTTTAAACGCAGCCTAAATCAAACACATAATAAATCTTTTACTCAATTTGTGGATTACCATGTTTATCAACCATGGAATGGAGAGTGGAATAAACTGTGGCAGCTCCAAAGATTTCTTCTGGGGCCCAATAAGTTTAGAATTCAGCTGAAGCTTGGAATGATGCCTTTAAAAGCCCAGAATACTTGGACTGCGTTCTCCTTCCAATTTCACCTGCAAAGAGGGAAATATATTTCAGATGGATCCTTTTAAATAACAGATTAAATAAAGCTATATTATAATGGCGTTTGAATAACGATGAGATAGAGTCAGCTAGGAAGTCCTAACATGGAGTATAATTTATTATCTATGTGAGAAATTCTGTAAACTTGAGGGACTAGATTGCAAATCCGTGACCTCAAATGCTGCAGCAGGGAGTAAGGTTTTGGACTTGCATGGTGCTCTCTTCCAAAATGAAAAACAAAATCTTCTAAAGTCCACTAATGCCAGAGTCAGACCATTAAAACAAGGGAATGGGTGACCCAAAAAAGTGTAATTCGGAGATTGATACCTATATGCATCTTAAGTTGAGGCCCAATTACTTTTTTATGATATTTTTTAAATAAATATTTTTTTTTAGTTAGTTTTATTTTCATGTACTGTATAATGATAATTTCTTTCCTTTTTTCATGTTGAAGGAAATGGCTTTTCTAGTTTATTTTTTATACTGGATATAATTAAGTTTTCTAGTGTTTTTATATATATAAAGTGTTGTGATAGTTTTTTTTATTTGATAAGTGAGACATAAATGAATAAAATTAAGTATTTAGAGAGTTTTCCAACGATTATGATGTTTTTAGTCTTTGAGAGTTTTGAATTATAATAAATTTCGTTATTCTTTGCTCTTGTTTGCGTTAATAGGTATCAAAATCTAACATTTTATGATAGTTTTAATTGGAGGTCATAGAGAATACATATCAGAACTCAACAATTTTTATTTGTTTATTGTTACGTGTTGTTGAACAACCATTGATGTAAAATATTACAAAATAAGATGTGTTGTTGTTTTAAGGACCCACAATAGAGTGATCACTCAAAGATGTTGTATTAGAGATTTATGATGGGACAACCCACACATGGATATTAAGGATTTATAATGAGGTGGTCCACACACAAAATAATGTTTGTGGCACATAACAGTTCTTGAATGGTGTCTGAACTTGAGGACATATTCCTTTTAGCCCGAGAAGACTGATGCAAAAGTATTTTTGGAAAAATAAATATTTCCTTACTTAATTTTATTTATTTTATTTTTATTCTATATTATGATGCTTTTCTAGTTTTTATTTATTTATTTGAAGGAAATAGTTTTCCTAATTTATTTTTTATATTCAATATTATTAGAGTTTTTTAGTTTTTTTCTATATAAATAGTTATAATACCCTTTCAATGAGTGAGACATAAATGAATAAAATTAAATATTTTGATAGTCTTCTTATAATTACGATGTTCTTGGACTTTAAGGATTTTAACTTTTAATAAACCCTATTATCCTTAGCTCCTATCTGCATCACTTTTTTGTGTCGGAACTTCTTACACGATATTGTATGCATGTTTTTTTTTCCAGTCTTTTCTAAAACTATCTTAATTTATACCAGACAAATAAACAACATACCTTACCTTGGATAAGGCGTACTAAGGGTGATAATATTTTTTTCTTTACACAATCAGTCTATTTACCCAGACTGTGAGACCGGTTAAGATTTTTAGTTAACAAAACATTAGGTAATGATTCTCATTCTTTCATTTTTACTGATAAAGAGCAAGAGTTCCACTCCATCCATATTATTCCCGATAATTCCGATCCGGGAAGATAATCACCGCGATGTCGCACATGTGCGATAATGATCTTCTTGATATCGTTAGATTTTTTTCATCGAGATGTTTTCAATGACATCGGGTTGCCATCATCAAAGCTTCAATTAGCCTTCAAAGTCTATTTTTTCTTTCATTTTGTATTATATTTCCTCTCTTTTCTTTGAAATTTGTGCTAATTTATTTTAACAATTTATTTAGAAATCCTATTCTTAACCACAACATGTACTAAATTATGTTATTTGCCAAATCTTTTTCCATTTGTGTTATTTTACAAATTTTGTTCAAACCGTGCTAATTTTTTAAAAAATTTCTTTTTACTGATTTATTTTCTAAATGATGTGATTGATGACTCTAAAGTGTTGGTTCGGTTTGGCCCTGTTAGAGAATAATATAAATCATATCCTAAGATCTCACCTAACAGCTTAAGCTATTGGGTTGAGATGGTTCTTTGACATGGTATCAGAGCCTTGATGATCAAATGGTCTCGAGTTTGAATCTCACAATTCCTATTTATTTGATAAAAATTAAGCACAAGGTAATGTGGGCCTGTGCAACTTGAGGGGGGTGTTAGAGAATAATATAAATCATATCCTGAGATCTCACCTAACAGCTTAAGTTATTAGGTTGAGATGATTTTTTAAAAGGCCATTAATGTTAACTTTGACAATGCTTAAGTCTCGTTAAAATTCTAGTTATAAGACACGGCTTAGCCCGTGTTCGTATAAAAAAATCCTTATTTACTCGAATTAACTTGCCTTACCCACAATTCAAGCACCAGGTTGTACATTAACATGTACTCATGAGAAATGTACGCCTTTCATGCGCCTTCTCCTTTCAATTTTAACTATGTTCATCAAATTCGCAATGTTGCTCAAATTACTCTATTGGTATTTGTTTTTCCTGCTGTTCTGGAATTTGGTTAAGACTGAAATATCAAAGCTGATGATGATGGCAATATCAGGTCATTGCTATGGAAAAGGGAGTGTACAAAATCAGAGTAAACTCAATATCCTCTGGACTTTCCAAATCGGAGATCATGCAGGGTCTTATGCAAAAGGACTGGCTTAGTAATGTTGCCCAGAAAACAGTCCCTTCGAGAACATTCGGCACTGCAGATCCAGCATCAACATCCCTTGTCCGATACCTAATCCACGAGTCTTCAGAATATGTGACAGGCAACGATTTCATTGTCGTGGAAGGTGACACAAAGCAAGAATCAATTTCAAATTCACAAGAAATCTGGAAGTGATTTGCAGCAACAATCAAGCCTAGAATCATGCCTTGTAAATTGATACATTTAAGAAAACATATTCTGTCCTTAAATAACTTTTGATAGCTGTATTTTTTCTTAGATGGATTTGTAAGGTTGGTATAAAACAACATCCTAAGAATCAATGGAAGGATGTTGAAAATTTCTTTGTGAGCTCTTGAATAATATTACTAATCTATAGATGCTGGGGCAACCCTACCGGGAGTCCCTCTATTCTCTTCGCCTTGAAACTTGATTTTCCCCATTTATTTACCATTTTGAGCTTTCAGTTACCAGCTGCATAATTGTTTAAATCTCAGCTGAGAATCTTCTCATTGCATTTACCGATCCCTTTTCCTGAAGAGGAAGTTTCATGCGGTTCTTGATGATTTGACAGAGAAAAATGGAATTTTTACTGTCAAGTTGTTGTTTGCAGCGTCCATAAATCCCTATGTATAGCTCATATTTGAGTCAATCAAATCCTTTAATTGACTAACCAGTAAATGCACCCCATTTATTTTCTAATTCGAGCTGCTTTCAGATACCAAGTAGCATAATTGTTTAAATGTCAGAGGAGAATCTTTTCATTGCATTTGCTCAATTACTTCCATGTGATTCTTTTTCCTGAAGCAGTTTCGTGTTTTCTTTCCGATGTTGTTGTCGGTGAAATAGTATCGTTTATGGTGTTTATTTTTTTTTTGGGTGATGTTGTGTTTAAAATTGTAGTATAAGGTATTTTTTAAAATAGTTTTATGTTTAAAAATATATTAAAATTAATTTTTTTTAACATCAACATGTTAAAATCATAAAAAATACTAAAAAATCAACTTAATAACATTTTAAACTAAAAATATTTGTAAAAATCATGTCTAAATACCTCAACATGTTGTCTTAGCCTTACTGTCCACTTGTTGAAAAAAATAATTTTTGATATCTATTTTTAATTTAATTATATAATAATATAAATAATTGACCACAGAAAAAAATAAATTATAAAATTATAAATTTTTTTTTCCAGTCAAATATGTCTTTTTTTATTTATGTAAATTTTTTATTTTAATAATAACATATATGTTTTTATTAATAACATGATTTATTGAATAAGAAGCAACAACAATTAAAAAAATATTCTTAAAAATTTGAATGATTTGCAGTAAAAAGAAAAAAAATTAGTTAAAAAACTTATTTTTCATGTATTTTTTGAAAAAAATATGTTTTCTCTATCAGAAGTGTTGTTTTTTAAGTAAAAGTTTATCATTTTTATGAAAGATGTAAGAATAATAATTAAAAAATCATTTAAACAACTTACAATAAAAATTAGATATTAATAAACATTTTTTAAAAAATCTATATATTATGTTAATAATATTATCATCGAAAATTGTAATTTTATTTAATATATGGCATGATTAAATAATCCCTTATATATTATTTTAATAAATTTATTCAAAAAGAGAAATTTATTCCAAAATTAAAAAGGAAGAAAATGTTAAGGGATGTTTATTCCAAGTCCCTTGTTTGCATGTTTTTCAGTGGCTAGAAGATGCATTATCTGAGGAGGGCGTGTAATAAAGGCTGTATTGTAGTCTTGCAGACAACACATTATTTTTTAGTTTAAATTTTTGCGATAGAAAAGTTGGATTTTATTTTTTCAAATCCAAATTATACCCTCTAGTAACATTAATAATTAAAAATCCTAAATTCAACATAATTAAAATTAATTTTACAGATTACAATTTATTTTTTCCCAAAGAAAAAAATAATCACCTTTATTGAGCTATTTTTTTTTATAAAATAAATCAATAGACATTAAGATTGGTATTTTTAAAATTATATAGTTAATTTTTTTTTCAAATGAAATAGATAAAATTTTAATTCATTTAGTTATTATATAATGAGTAAAAAATACTTCTATTATATAATCTAATATCCAAAAAACAACTTGAGGGAAAAGTTAAGGAATTGAATACTAAATTTTACTACTTTAATTTCTTTTTAAATAAAATATAATAAAAATGTATGAGTTAATATAATATTCAATATATATTGAAATGCCAATCCAAAGGACTGATGCAAATAGACCTCTCGGCCCTCGCTCTGATCTTATCTCTCGCGCTCTCTGCAACTAATCAAACTCGATTCCTTTCCTCGATTCCTTCTCGATCGAAACCACTCAAACTCGACAAATTTCAGCTAAATATTTCACTATCATTACCAATTTGAAATAAATTTTCTTTTTTGATCATTTTTAGCATATCTTTAAGCTTCTTGATTGATCTCATGATAACCACAAAGGCTCTCTCCAAGTTTTCTCGGAGTTGCAGTTTCTTAGATCATCGTAATTTTGTCCCCATGAAACCCATCTTAGATGGCGCAACAACAAATGACATGGCACCTACAAACTCTTTTTCAAAAGGTGTAAAGTAAGGACCTTTATTTACTTTTTGTTTGTTATTCAAGCTGTTTGTTCTTCAAAGGTTCTGTTGTTTATGATGTAATGTGGTTGGCAAGTTTTTTTTGTTTTGTTTCCTTGATTTTATTACTTCCTTTTGGTTATATGTGTGTGTAGCTTGATCCCAAAATTTATTGTGGAGATTGATTTTATTTGTTTAATTTATTTAGCTATCTGGGATTGTTGTAAGCAGGGTTTTTTTTTTTTTTTTTTTTGAGAAAGTGTTGGTGGAATGATTTAAAGTTCGTATTTTTGTGGTTACTTTTTGACAAACTTGCATGTGCAAGACTTGCTTAATTAGTGCTTCATTTTTTAGTGTGATACAAATGATCAGAGTCGATGAGTTTTTCTTTTCTCTATTTATCGTAGTGATACAAGAGAGGCAGTCTCTTGGAGTGGACAAACAAGAAGAATGTCTCAAAGGGGTTTCTTGAATCATTCACGTTCAATATTGGGTTGGAATTCTTTGGAAATTGATAATGTTCATGATGCTTTGCGCTTGCCAAGTCGTCATTTTAGTACTCATTACAATGACAAACTCAGAAGGGAGTCGACAAATAAGGTGGATCAACTATCTTTTGAACTTTCCTTTATGCTATAGATGTTAGCTCAAAAGTGTCATTTCATATAAGGGAGGAATGGAGTTGTAGGATCAGTATCATCACCTTCTATAAGAATATTTCTTAATTAATTCTTAGCTTCATGAAAATGAAACTTAAGCAGCTGTAGTATAAGTTAGTAATGACGCAATGTGATTTACATTTCTATATCCATATTCTGGATGCATTTAAAATTTGAGCTTGGTTGTTATCTACTCCAAATGAGGTTTTGTTGCCTATACTGCAGCTTTTTAGCAGCATTCCAGAATATGTGAAGATAGTGGAAGTTGGTCCAAGGGATGGATTGCAAAATGAGAAGGATATTGTACCTACTACTGTTAAGGTTGAGCTGATCAAAATGCTAGCTTCTTCAGGGTTGCCTGTTGTTGAGGCCACGAGTTTTGTTTCCCCAAAATGGGTACCGCAGGTGCGTATTATTGGTTGTAATGAGAGATAAGAAACTTTTCTTAAATTCACATTTGTAATATTGTTACTCTTTTCTTCTTTGTATCATTATACATTTACATTTTCATATTCATGTTTTATAGAAAAAAAGTGTTCTAGCCTTTTCTTGGATTTTAGTAATTTTTAAATATATGGCAACATCTGCCTTAGATCAATTTTGATGGTTTATTCTAATGTCTATTTGTTTGGTGCACTCACATAGGTTTTTTAATTCATATCTGTCTTGTCGTTCTTTGAAGGGAGCTTCCCTCCCAAAACAAAGTCTATTATTATGTTTTTAAACTACTTTTTGGTATACAGCTAGCAGATGCAGAGGATGTAATGGAAGCAATCAGAGATTTTAAAGGTGCTCGATTTCCAGTCTTAACTCCTAATCTAAAAGTGAGCTGTCTTAAGTACAAGTCCATGCTATATAAATTTATTATAACTTGTGTGGTGAGAGTTGCTGATATTTTTGTAGCACTTTTTTCTAGGGCTTTGAAGCAGCTATTGCAGCTGGAGCTAAGGAAGTGGCTGTCTTTGCCTCTGCTTCGGAGGGTTTCTCAAAATCAAACATTAATTGCAGCATTGAAGATAGTCTTGTTCGTTATCATGAAGTTGCCCTCTCTGCCAGCAAGCTTTCAATTCCTGTTCGTGGGTATGTTTTTGAACTTGCACTAAATACACAGTTAGTTCTTTTCTTATCCCATCAAGCTTGTATTGCTGCATTTTGGTCAATCTAGAACAAATTTAGTGTGCTGGTGGTTCATCTGAGTTTAGTAATCTCAAAACCCCCAGTATTTTCTGATATCCTATTCTGGATATGCTTGAAGGTATCCATTCTTGTTGAGAATGTATTCATAAGTAACACATTTACATAAAGAGATAGATGGCATTTTAAAGGATGCATACTGTCAGATCTTCTGACTGACAGGAAGGTGATTTTGGTTTGTAATATCTTTTGGTTTGCTTTGACAGCAGTTGGCACAGTTCATTTTCTTAATAACAGATCCAAGATATTAACTCATTCTGGTGACCAGATGACAAGTTGTAGGCTCTTGAAGTGCCAAATATAGAAGAGAGCTGTGACTTTTTCCTGTCTTTTTGACCAGCCCTTTAAAGGAAAAATGGAGATCATTTTTGCTGAAAATGAACAAAATGTTCTTCACCTCTGGCTTGAAAGCCAGAATGGTTGCACAGCAATGACTGCTGGCCGAAGAAAACCTTTGGAGGAAAAATTAGGAAGTGCATTCCCTTTTAATTTAGAAGATAATGTGGCCTAATCTTTTATGCCTATAGTTGTATGGAAATTGACATGGAAAATGACCTAAATAGCAGTTGAAGATGATCTCTGTGGCAACTATTTAATAATACCTTGAAAGCTCTTTCAGCGATACACAATTTATATGATATGTCCATAAGGATTGTTAACATTGACATCTTACTGAACTCAAAAAACTTGGATAGCTCAGTTTTCTGTCCTTTACTGACATGTTATTGTTCTCCTTGTCCCTCTTCCCCCCTCTAAATCATGAATGAGATGTTCATAGTTCTATCTTATCCAGGAAACCTGATATCCAAAGGATATCATGTTTGATATTCGAACTCAATTTATTATCCCAAATATTCGATACATATCCTCCATAGTATCAATAAGGGTAGGCGAGTACTCAAGGCTTATGCATTTTACCATTGGAATTAGTAGAGCAACATTTCTTGCAACCTCCCGTGTGTTTTGAACCAGAATGCCTGGTTTGCAATAGAGCTGACATAATGCTATGCATTAAGCCCCACCCTCATTCGGTTTCCTTAATACGATGTCCCAAAAATTTGTGTCACTTAATTCTTAACATGTAGCATAAAATAATTTGGTATTTTGACAAAATAATTACTTTTTAATCCTGGCAGCTATATATCTTGTGTTGTGGGGTGTCCTGTAGAAGGCATGGTTTCTCCATCTAAAGTTGCATATGTGGCCAAAAAGCTTTGTGACATGGGATGCTATGAAATTTCTCTTGGTGATACAATTGGAGTTGGTACTCCTGGTAATGTCAAGTTGCCTTCTGCTCATAATTAAAGATGATTAATTCACTTGTATATTTGGTTTAACTAGTATCTGCAGCGTGACAATTTGTTGAAACTAGGTTTTGCACCTATATGAATGTCTTATATATCAGAAGCAGTTGTTTCTTCTATGTTTTTCATTATAGTCTCATTGAGGCTTTGCTCTTGACCTTTCTCTTATCATCTTCTGGGTAAGATGGGGTAGGTGTTGAATTATTTTTTCCTTTCCATGGCTTAGGCACTGTCATCCCAATGCTCGAAGCTGTTATTGATGTTGTCCCTATTGAAAAGCTTGCTGTCCACTTTCACGATACTTATGGGCAAGCTCTTTCAAATATTCTAGCATCACTTCAAGTAACTCCTCTTCTTTCACCTTTGTTAATGTTGAAAGCAAAGTGATGTCCATATTTTATTCAATGGTTATGCTATTAACTCAATAATTTACAGGAAGACAAAGCCTCATAGCTTTGGGTATAACATCCAATCTGTTTCCTCGATGATATGAGGGATAATGAATCATCCTGTTTCTTTTTTTTTAGGCTGTTGTGAGTCTGACAAACCATAGACTGGTGTATCAAACCAAAACCTTACACCTCAACTAATTAAATCCTTACAAAGTGCATGTTCTTTTGCCAGATGGGGATCAGCACAGTTGATTCATCAGTTTCTGGTCTGGGGGGTTGCCCATATGCTAAAGGTGCTTCTGGGAATGTTGCCACTGAAGATGTTGTTTACATGCTCAATGGTCTTGGGGTCAAGACCAATGTGGATCTGCAGAAGATCATGTTGGCTGGGAATTTCATCCGCAAGCATTTGGGACACTTATCTGTTTCAAAAACAGCAATTGCCTTGAGCAAAATCACAGCTCATGCCTCCAAACTTTAAGGTACCGGAGCTTTCATTCATTTTCATGAAACTACTTGCGTGCAACCTCTCTTGTTCCCTCAACATGCAAATGCACAACATTTTACATAGACAGCTATTGCTTGCAGTTGATCCAAAGATTGTACTTAAATTAATTGATGTCATAAAAGATAAAGTAATTATCATCCTGTTAAATGCTCCTTTAAGCCTGTATGCTTTTGTGATATTAATAGCATTGTTGCTGTTATACAACTCTATGCCAGAAGATTGCTTGTGTTGGGATTAGATAGATCAATTGTTGCTCCCAGATTGTAACTTTCAGCATTGTGATCTAAATGTAGAGAAAGCATTTGAAGTATCTACTTTTTCTATCATGTGGCTTGTATGAAATTAATTTC
>Ga0325410_1001304_pt1 | contig 27510 bp, 9 predicted proteins | sample PopdelMetagenome_16_FD_206182 | JGI IMG/M metagenome (GOLD analysis project Ga0325410, IMG submission 206182) | Populus deltoides microbial communities from Bellville, Georgia, United States - Xylem-PdIQD-R3 | ecosystem: Host-associated > Plants > Phyllosphere > Stem > Wood/Secondary xylem...
CCCCAAACCTCCAAAAAAAAAAAAAAAAAAAATATATATATATATATATATATATATATATATATATATATAGTGTTAATGTTAATTTCTTCTGACCTAACAATCAGGAAGACAAACAATTCTTAGCTGTGCTTTTTTTTTTTTTTTTTTATTGCAGTGCAATTGGCACCGCTTCCATTAGGTTTAAAGAAAATGAAGCATATGCATTCTGGAAACATACCATATCAGCATAATGTCGTTTAGATGACTGGAGTGGTTGTGATAGCCTAGTCAATGTCACAACAAACTTAGACATGCCTCGCCTATGGCACTCATTTTCCTCAATACTCATATTGACTTTCGGAGGTAATGATAGGAGAGAGTCCTTGATGTGGTTCCCAAAGGGGAATTTACGGCCAGTGAGAATCTCTATTCTCCTTGGATCAGCTTCAGCTAGCGTGTCAAATGATTTAATTCCCATTGAATGTAGAGCCTGAAGGTAGAAATATGGATGGTCAGCAAAAATTTAACATACAAGGGAATTAGAAATCAGAAGGTTTTTTTTATTTTATCAATTTCACCAAAAGATGATGAAACGAGCCTCCAAATTGCAGTAAAGTAAATTAACCTTAGCAGTCACCATTCCAATGCCAGGTAATTGCTTCAGCAAGTATGGACTATCATCCCAGAGTTTCTGATACAATGATTTTGCTAGAAGGGTTGAGTTGATGGCTCCTTTGTAATTCCTTTTGAAAATAAAGTACTCTTTCATGCACTTAGCAATTCTACACCCATTCGAACTTATAGAATTCATGTCCTAGTTACAACCACCAGAGTATAGTCTCATCAGTAAGGCTTCCAGCTTAAGATAATAAAGCAAAAACCTTTTAAATGACTGACAGAAAAGAAACCTGGGTTAGGGATAAATCATGAACAGAAGGATCCCCAGTCAAGCAGTCATTTGCCAAAACAAATATCTTCTCCTCTCTAGTTTGAATACGCTTTTTCCGTTTCTGCTTATCCCCATTGATGTGAAACCGAATTCGACAATCTTTATCAATGTTGATATCATTCAGAAGCTTTTTCTCATTGCGTCTAAGTTGTATCCCTTCATTTTCAGCATAAGTAAATGTTATCATTCTAATGTTAACTATTCGAAGTTGGGGTAGGAAAAACAGCTATTGGACAAGTATACATACATGCAATTTCCTCGGCATGGCATATAACATTAAGTGCATCTTCCAAGCTGCAGTTTTCTGGGGTCTGCATGACATGCTTCATTGTGTTGAATTTCAAATAGTACCTGGTCATCAACCGTCCGGGCTCTGAAGGATCAAAAATGAAAAATTAGGAATTCAATTGTAAAAAAAAAAAAGAAGTGAAATATCTGGCTATATGAATTTAAAGTACCTAGTGGCTTCAGTAGAAAACCGTCTTTGTCAGTCCAGATCATTTGGTGGTGTGATAACTCGTTAACTTTCTGAACAGTAATCTCTGGCATGGAATTGCATAGTTAAGAGAGGGAGGGGGGGAATCTACCAGTACCTAAGAACAGTACCTTGCATTTGCTTTTCTATGCGGTCTCTAGAAATTCCTTTCTTAACAGCATAATGCTCAGGGTTCTGAAAATTCATCGAAGTTTCAAATCTGTTAAATGGCAAAGACTGCCCACGTGCTATTTTTTATGAGGCCTAGAAATGCATGCCTTTTTTATCCTAACGTACAAGTACGAGCACTTCATCCATTCAATTGCCCGTGCAATATCAGAAACAGTCAACTGTACTATCTCTGCAGTCAAGTGCTCTGTCACACATGAAAGCAATCTCCAGGAACAAGAAAAGTTAGTGATCTGATAGAAGAATGCATGATTTTTATAGTCTGCAACACTGTTCAGAGAAACAGATCCAGTATGATATTAAAGGTTATAAACATACTGTGATTCCACCATTTCACATCCACTCAAGAGATTTTCATACAAATGAACCTGAGGTAATAATCAGAACAGAAGGAAAATTCAGACAGGACAGACAATTCTCACATCAACTAGAAGAAAATTCAATAATAAAGAAGCACCAAACATGCAAAAGAGAGAGAATAAAAAGTATTGGATTACTGTTTCTCTTCTTGTCATGATTATAACCATCCCTGTATCATCAAATGGTGGCCGACCTGCCCTCCCACACATCTGCATGATACTTTAAAATTTTAGTTGATGGATTTACAAACACAATTTTTTTTTCCTCATAAAGGAGTCAGGCATGGTTAATATGACTGAATGAGTATCTCATCCACAACATATCTTCTTTTTTATGACATTTTACCTTCTCACATGTTAGAATTGACAAGAGTATCTTTCCAGTAAGTATCATTTGAAATCAAAAGAGAAAGGCATCATTGGACAACTTTATGTGTGTAATTGATACCTGAGCAGAAAGTAAAATCATAGACTAGTGTTAGGATGTATCAAAAGAAGTTACATACCTGTTGTATCATGGAACGATCATATTCCATATAAAGACCTTTTTCCTTGTTGCTGTCACAAAATACAAGTTTTTGATGAATCCAAGTACAAAAAGAGATATTATATCTCTTGATCTCTTAATTTATACTAGAAGATGAGGATTTCTAGTAAATCTTCTTGACTTACAAGTGTTGTGTTGATTTTATGACTACTGTATGTGCTGGTAAGTTGATTCCATGAGCAAGGGTGTTTGTGGTGCACAGAATTTTAATATCACCCTTAAGAAACAGACCCTCAATAAGGCTCCGATCTTTCAGGCAAAGCCCACCATTGTGATAACCAACTGCAAGCATGCCAGTTGTTAAATAAAATTACAGTATTCAAGACCAGCTTAAAGAATCATGATATTGGGGTACATTATAACAGAACAGACTAGCCCCATACCACCATATAGGATATAAGACTGCAGTTGCTTGTCGCTGCATGAAAGTGAAGCTTCCCTTAGCCTTTCCTGCTGTTCTTTGTCTTTAATGAAAGGATTCGAATAACCAAAGGTCATTGCTGTCTGAGATAGTTTCAATGCTGCTTCCTGTGCCCCTTTCCTTGTCGAGCAAAATACTAGAGCAGATTTCCCTCTTGAATAGTGCATCAGAATATCTGAATATCACTTATAAGCACAGGTGTCAGGGTGATCTCTTTGGAGATTGAAAATTCAGATGAAAAACACAAACTTAAATGAACACTTGATAAAATTTGTGCAAATGTTTCCACTTACCAAAAATATAGTTTTGAAGGCGCTGGATATAAGAGAAAAACAATCCATCAGAAAGATGAGAGAAAATTTCCCAGAATTTTTTACATTTTCATTTTCAAATCCATTGTAATAGCAAAAGAAATAAAAAATTTTAATTGGCCAGAACTTCAGTCCAATGAGTAGGCAGACACCTTTTCAAATAGAAAATCATTTTTTGCGGGAGCATAGCCTGCAGAAGGACATCACAATAATGATGAGAATACAGTATAATAATGCTATATGTGGTTGATTGTTCGTCCTCCATTATTAAATCTACAAAATCCTATGCAACTAAAATGGTGAAATGAGAAATGTAAACCATCCTATTATAATGTATATCTTAGCCATGTGATCATGAGGGAAAGTATGCTAACATGATTGATGAGAAACTAAATTCGAAATGAGACATTCAAGTATACCAAAAACTTTGGTTGTCAACTTTACAGGCCTCATTTCTTCTCCAAACCTGCCAAGGCATTAGAAAGCTAGTTGAAATAAACATATGCTTAATGGAAGAATAATAGTTGACATGGAATAGTGTAAAGGTACCTTTTAATACCTTGGACTGGAACATTAAGCCACTCAGCTGTAATCATCATATACCATTAGTAAATTGTTAAATGAATCAGCAGTTGTTTTGTTCTTAATGTCTGTAGATAAATACTAATGGAACTCATTTTAACTCTTTGACAAACAACAACAATACAGTGTTAGATATACCAAGATCCTCGATATTTGGAATTGTTGCTGAAACTGCTAAAAAACGAACACAAGATAGAGGACTTGATTTCATTTCAGGATTGTGAGCAAGCATCTTTATTCTACTAACAATTGCCTCTAAAGCAGCTCCACGAGGATCATTCAGTAGGTGAACTTCATCAATAAGAAGCAGGCCAATGTCACTGAAAAAGCTCAAGCCACCATCCTTTATGCGATACCGAGTGACAGAATCAAATTTCTATATAAAGGAATAGAAAATGCATTCAATCATTTTCCAAAGGTATTGATCAAATAAAACCAGTACAGGGGAATTCAAAAGAAAACGAAAAAGAAATAACTTGAATGCAATATGTATTTTAAGAAATTTCAGAAACGTGTACACATGGACAGTGAACAGAGGCCAAATGAGGAAAAACAGCGCAAAATGGTTCTAGATGGTGCTGAATATGAAAATGGTAAAACAAACTGCTGAATCAAAGAATTTTCAATGAGAACATGAAGGCTTGAAGTAGGCGGCCAAAGCCAAACAATTATAGCAAGGCATTCTTCATTTGAGGCCAGCATATGCATGCATGCAAGCATCTGTGTGTGCATATCTGCAGTTTTGCATGGTATTTACTTGCATGCTGCTTTTTTTTTTCTTTCTTGAAATAATGGTGGAATGGCAGCTCTTCATATCATTGCATACTGACCTCAGGAGTAGTTAGAATAATGTCTGCTTCTTGTATAGTCCTTGTGTTGTAGAATTCATTGTCACCAGTCAGCTCCAGGCAATTTATCCCCAGTGATCCAAACTTCTGAGTCCAATCACGGAGTTTTTCTTGAACTAAAGCCTTAGATGGGGCTATGTAGATCTTCATATGACATGAAAAGAGGTAAACAAGTGGTAACTAATGAACCAGGAAGAAAAGCATGGACTATCTTGATAAAGAAAGCATGGAAACACCTAGTCTAGGATAATGAACGAGGAAAGTAAGCATATATTATCCTCTTGATAAAAAAAAAAAAAAAAAACAGTGAACCACTTTCCCGGTTAGAATGAAACCATACATTAAACAGAGGAATAGGAAAAATCAAAGGTGACTTATATAGAATTCAGGATCACGAAATCATTTGTGTAGTGTATTTATTGAATTTCGAAATGGAGTCATTGAACCTTATTTTTGTCATTTTATTTGGATACTTACTGTTTTTAGCATTCCTTTGACATGCACAAACCTCCCTTCAGAGATAAACCTTGACAGAAGCCTCAGTATGCACAATTCAAAGAGCACTGTTTTACCACTACCGGTTGGGGCTGAGATCACCATGTTTACATCTGAATGGTAGCAGACAGGGAAACATTCACTTTGCAATGAATTAAAATACCTGCACGTATAAGAAACAAAAACAGAATATCTGTAATTGATTCCTCTTCCATTTGTCTCGCAACAGAAATAATGGAGTAACAATATCAATACGCGGCAACTACTTAGGTCATTTTACACCAACAATATCAGAAGTTGCAATTCCGTACTAATCACATGATTTTCGTTCAACTGATCGATTCCATCGGTAGCATTTTCATCTAGAAATTGATAAAACCAAGGCCAACAAAAAACAAGCTGTAAGGATTGGCAACCTGCAACTAACCTAAATCAATACGATTGGTACCTGAAGCTAAAAATCGAACGAAAGGGCGGTGGCAGATCTGACACGGACTTGAGCGTATACGAATCCATTATCGAACAACTAGTCCTTTCCTTGGTGATCCTAATTTCTGGAAAAAAAATCAAAAGAAAAAAAAAACAACTCGTGAATTAGTAGCAAATACATAACCCTAGATCGATCAATTAGAACAAATTGAAAGTAAAGAAACAATATTGAATTTATGTTAATACCAAGAAGCATAGCTAGAATGAATTGAATAGGAATATCAATTACTAATCATTTGATTTATCCTCATCAATTCACCGATGGATCACTGCATATCTATCGTCTATCTATAAATCGATTTGAATGAAAATTAATCGAAAGAGAAGTCACAGTGGAAAGCAGATCAGTGAAATAATTTTCAAAGTTTGTAGCAAATCACATTAACTACTCTGATAACGCAAATTTACGTACAAAGAAGAAGGAGGAGAGAGTTACAAAGAGAGATCTGGAGACGCAGGGGAAGGGGCAGGGCGAAAGAGAAATGGAAGATTTCGATTAGGTTTTTGCAGAGCTATAATTAAAGAGCAATGAACTAGGCAATATTTATACTGACTTCAAGAGCTTTTTGGCGGGAGAGAGGGAGCAGTCACCTCACGCACGCCAAATGCATTTCAGTCAAGTTGAGCGTTTGTAGTCCGTAGATGCCTTGGTGTGCTCTTTCTTTTTTTTTTAAAAAAAAAAAAGATTTTCTCACTTTCATAATTTGTGGGGTTGGTGCATGACTTTGACATGGTATCAATTTTTTTTTATTTTCGATCCGAAGAATATTCTCGTGTATTTTGAGCGTCAATAAAAGTAAAATATTTTCCAGTTAAGATAATTTTAAAAGTATATTTTCATATTGATTTGATGTATTTAAAAAAAATTAATAATTTATCTCGTTGCTAATTTAATTCTAGAACTTCAAGAAAAGAAGTTAACCTCTTTAGTTTTCAGGTCAATCTCTTAAAGATAAATGTTATGAATTCTTTAAACACTATAGTAATAATAATAATAATAATAATACTCAATAAGGAAATTTTAGTTTTCAAAAACATAAAATGTAAACCTAACATGATAGTAATATGTGTAGTGTTATCCGCATATATAAAGTATCCTAAATAAATAATTTTTTATCTAATTATGATGGGCTTAACTCTTGCTAATATTTTAAAAAGACTCATGTAAATTTATTTGATAAAAGGTAAAATTAAATATAATTTAATAGAATAATATCTAAAATACATTCTTAATTAATATAAGAATTTAAAAAACATAATTAACACATTTTAAATTATTTAATTTTGAAGAAATCACATCTAAATTTAAAAAAAAAAAAAAAACAAATGCCTAGCTCCCGAGCCTAAAAGGCCCAATATACCTAAGCCATAAAAAATAATTCCAGTGGGCCTTGTTTTTTTAAACTCAACAGATTACTTAATATGTTTTTTTTTTTAAATCCAAGGATATGTTGTTTGTTGTCTAAAATTAGCCCACCATAAAAGGAAAGGTTTTTTTAATTTAAAAATTCGTTTTTAACTAATTTTCATCTAAAAACATTTAATAAACACCATCAAAACATTAAAAAATTCAATTTATCAACCAAAGCCCAAAAAACAATCCAAAAACAAAAAAATTAAATCAAGAAAAAAATCCTTAACATTGATATATTTTTTGAGGCAAGAAAAAGATTTAAAAAGACCTCAAATGTAATTCTTTTTGGTAAATGAAGCTCATTGACATCAAGATAGGCATGTTTTGTTGTTGTAACGTAATTAACCAATAACTTTCTCTCATCTTAGCAATTTTCAAGTGACTTTCTCTGGTCTTGCACTAAATTATATAATTTTGTTTTTAAATAAATAGTTGTCATTCACCTTATTTTCAATTTTGTCTCCCTCATTTTTTATTCTTCGCAAACAACTAAACCAAAATCTTTTTTGTAAAATCAAGAATTAACTCAATGTTTGGATTTTTTTAAGCCCGCAAGAACTCAAAATAAAAAAGCACGAAACAAATCATCAAGCTCAATCAATAATCAACATAATGCGAAAGGATAAAATTATTTAAAAAAATGATAATATAATTTTAAAAAATTTTGAAAAAAAATGTGTGAATCTATAGCATTTTTCATATTTAAACACTAAGGCCTTTTGATGTCGGCAAAAGCTAAGTAAGACAGCGATAATACAAAAATCACAAGAAAAAACATTAAAGATTTAATGAACAAAGAGGGTTGCAGATGTGAAATATGAATTCACAGTTTTATTCTCTGGAAAATAAAACATATGGTGGTTGCATCCTTAAAAGGTTTAAATAGGTTAAAAAAACTCTATTTCTTCTAGAAAACAATTAGGAATTCATAAACATCAAGGAAATAAACAAAAAAATCTGAATTAAAACATAGAATCTGGAAAAAAACATTGGAAAAATAACAAAATCAACTCAAATAGGAGCATCATGGCTCAAAACACGATTCTAAAATATTTGATTGTCCATTCATCGACACAATGGTTGTCCTAGAAAAAATTATCTTAGAATTACTTATAAAAATTTGAGTCTAATCTAACAGTCAGATCTCCTGTTATCGCAGTTTTAAGGAGCTAATTAGGTATGGTCATCTTAGATATTTTCTTGGACATAAATTTATCTTAATGGTCCATAAAAACATCTACTAAATTATCCACATAATTTATCTAGATCAAATTCCTATATAATAATGTTAAATTCTCACTAAAATGCTAAGAACTCCAACGACAAGTGTCTATAAGCTCAGCTATATCACCTTTTAGTATTTTTTTACTAGTGTAAATAAAGATAATCTTAATCATTAATTTCTCATTATTTGAGCACTATTTCAATATAAAAAAAATACTGTATTAAATTATAGAAAATAATTAAAATAATAAATAGATTTTACAATCCTTTTGTAAAACTTTTTTTATATAAGAAAATGTAAAAATTATAATAATAAAAAATTGATTGGTTATGTAAAATAAATACTTGATTTCTTCTTTTTTCTTAGTTAATTTATAGTTTATTTTTTTTTCTTAGCATTCGATACTTTGAAGTTCCGTGTATCTAAAGGAGATTATTGACTCTAAAACATTATGGTGTGGGAAACAAACTTAAGATGTGAGAATCGGGTCGACATATTCATTCATAGGAGTAAAGACCGGTTTACTGACATGTTCGTATTAATTTCTTTTTAACAAGAAAAAAAAAAGTTAAAAACTTGATCTAATAGGTGAATTTTTCTTGACATAACTTTTTATCTGATCCAAGTCTAAAATTAATCTGCATGAAAATTATCCTAACATGACCTAGTAAATTTGATGAGTAAAAAAAAACTTAGATGACCAGTAAAAAACAAAGTTTGATTTTAAGAAAAAATTTTAAGATTACATCTTTTTTTTAATATTGAGATGGAAACATATTGGATTGAGCCGAGCTTTTCAACTTAACCTGCCACTCTGATTATGGACTCCAATGAGTTTAATATTTTTGTGTTTTTTAAACTATTTTTACTTAATGATATGATATAAAAAATAAACGCTCACAAAATTGAGCATCAATCAAATACTTGGATGTTTGTTTGAAATTGTGATAACTTCGTTAAAAGTAAATCAAAACAAATTATGAAAACTCATTCAAAATAACCCAAATATTTAAGGACGAGATTGAAAAAAAAAAGCCAAGAAAAATTCAATTGAAAGAAAAAAAAACTAGAAGATAGAATTTAAGAAAACAAAAGGAGTCCAACCCAAGGGGTTAATTTTGAAACCTCCTGATCCAACTTCTTATCTAACTCGGGTTTAAAATTAATTCACATGAAAGTTATCTCGACATGATCCAGTCGACTTGACAGGTGTAAAAGCAACATATATGACTGGAAAGAAGCATGGTTTGTCTTTAAAAAAAATTCAAGATGATATTTTTTTAATATTGAGATGATGACATATTGGATCGACCCGAATTTTACGGCTTAACCTGTCAAACCCGTAACTTGGATCATGGACTTCATTGGATTTAAAAACTTTTTTAAAATTATTATTTTTTACTTAATGTTATGATAACGAAACAAGACGCTTGCAAATTGAGCACTAATTAAATACTTAAATGTTTGTTTGAGACTAAATAACTTCATAGACAGCAAATAAAAATAAATAAATACCAAGTTAAAATCAATCAAATATTAAAGGATAGAATTAAAAAAAAAGTCAAAAAGATTCAATCGAAAGGAAAAAAAAATGAAAGACGGAATTAAAAGAAAAAGGAAATAAAGGGGGATCCAGTGCGGAAACCTTGAAACCTCTCATCCCGACTTTTTTCCTAACATGGATTTAAATTTGACCTACATGGAAGTTACCTCGACGTGATCCAATTTACTTTGCAAGTTCAAAGGCTACCTAAACAACTAATAAAAAAACATAGTTTGACTTTTAAAAAAAATCTAGATGACAATTGTGTTTTCATTATTAAGATGATTCCATATTAAATTGATCTAAACTTCGTGATTTAACCCCCCAAACTCACAACATGGATCACAAACTATACTCGTAAAATTGAGCACCAATCAAATATTAAGATGTTTATTTAATATTATAATAATTTTATAGAAAGCAAACTGAAACAAATTATAAAGATCAATTCAAAATCAATAAAACATGAAAGAATTAAATTAAAAAAGAAGATTAAATTAAAAAAGAAGAAGAAGCTCCTTCACCATTTATAGAAGTTGTTTCCCCTCTTAGTTAATAGTTAGAAACTGTTTGGGAACGCGGTTTGTTCCCAAAAAATTCAAATTTGTTTTTTTTTTGCTAAAATTTAATATGTTTTGTATGTTTTAGATCGTTTTGATGTGCTGATGTCAACAATCATTTTTTAAAAAATAAAAAAATCATTGGCATGTATTTCGACATGAAAAGTTATTTGAAAAGGAACCGCAACCACACTACCAAACATACTCCTAATCCCCCTCTGCTATACATGCGCTCCACATGTGAGTGCACTCGTGCATGTGCACGTGTGTATTATTACCATTATCTAAAAATAGTATTACTATTATTATCTAATTTCTTAATTTTAGTTTAATCCTTATTGAATTTGGATACTTGGAATAAAAGCTTGATCTGAAAAATGGAAATATTAGAAAAATAATAAAAAACCAGAATGATTTTTAATCCTGATATCATGTACGTGGAATAGGAATGGAATTTAAATTTCAATAAGTTTCTTTCTAAGAAGAAAAGAAATAAAAAATACACCCAGATATAATGGTGATAATATTATTAATTGTTTTCTTTTAGCTACATTGAAGTACATGCCTCTCTTCTTTTAAAAAAATAATTTTAATTATTATAAAATGACGTGTACACACACACACGTCATTTTATAATAATTAAAATGGGCAGGGCAAGGCTGGAGTTGGGACTTGGGAGCAGCAGCACTTCCATAAATCTTGATTTATCAATTTACAAGGAAATCTCCGGCAGAAAACTTGTCCATTGCATAATTAGCAACTGTTGTGCTAGGTTACATGATCCACTTGTAAGGAACCCGTACAAATCTGATCCAAACAGAGCTTTGGTGCATGCATTTTCCTTTGCCTGCATAACACATCTCCTTCAATTTTTTTTATTTGATCTTTCTTCTCCGACTAATTCGACTATCATTTCTGTTCTGACAAATCTGCTTTATGTTTACAGGACCACTTAAGAGAAAGGAAAAAATGGGTCTCACTGGCTATAAATTTAAAAATGTGTTTAAGGGAGTAACAGTGGGATATTTTCATGTGTTTTTTATTTAGAAATATATTAAAATAATTTTTTTTATTTTTTAAAAATTATTTTTGATATCAACAAATTAAATTAAATGATATAAAAATACTAAAAATATATAAATTTAAAAAAAATAAAAATTTATTTAAAAACACCTCGCAATAACAAGCAGGTTCTAAATATAAAACACAGCTATTCATGTGTCGGGGGGGGAAAGGTAGAATAAAGAAATTCCACTCCTAAGGAGGTTAAAACCGTGTGGCTTTGGCCTTGCGAGGACCCAACATGCATCCAATCATCGCCAAAAATACCTGGGCCAAATATGACCTTCACCACAAGGATTTAACGGCTGGCGAAGACGGGCATGTGACGCGACACTTGGAAAACATACGGTTCTAACTTTGCTTTTGCCTGGAGAGAGATGAAATGAAAGGACTGTTTATTTAAAAAAATATTTACATATTTTAATTTTTTATTTTAAATTAATATCTTTAATATCTAATGTTAAAAATAATTTTTTAAAATAAAAAAATAATTTTAATATATTTTTAAATAAAAAGATATTTTAAAAAACAAGTACAATAATTTTAAATATTTTTAATGTATTTGGCTTGAAAATTGGAAAAACATAGTTGTCATCAATGATGCGCTCCGCTACCAGCCAAGATTCCTAAACCATGAGATACAAGCATTATTACTGGCACAGCGAAAGCCAAATTATTTCCATCCATACGATATTATTCTGGCTGTGATTTCCTCGAGTCTTTCTTCTCTATCATTGTCTCCAGTGTTTTGAGTGCCCATTGTTGATTGGGAAACTCTTTACCAGAAGGAAAATTTCTTTTTCTTTTCCCTTTTATATATATAATTGCTACATTTTAACACTGAGCATCGGATTTAACTTGTTGAGTATTACAGAATAAATATAAACTATATCTCAGTTTTCATCTAACAGTTTAAGTTATTGGATTGAAATGATTCTTTAATATAATATCATAACATTAATGACCAAACGATTATGAATTTGAATCTCATCAATTCTATTTATTTGATAAAAATTAAGTACAAAGTAATGTGAATCTGTGTAAGTTTTAAATTTAAAAGGCGTTCACTTGATGAGGTGTGTTGAAGAATAATATAAATAAAGAATAATATAAATTATATCATGAGACCTCAGCTAATAATTTAAGCTATTGAGTTGAAATGATATTTTAAAATTGAAAATTAATTAATTTAAACACATAAATTGAGATAACCAAAGAGGAACCGAGGCTACGTCAATGAACTCATAAACTATGCTAAATTATGATATGTCAGGAGTTAAATAATAAAAGCACAAAAGCAGTCGAAATTATGGTGTTCTAGTTCTAGAGAAAACAAATTAATCAAAGATGATTTGAATTATCTTAAAGAAAACTATATATGGTTAATAACTTCAACTGTATATATATAAGTTATTACAACCGACAGTGGGTGTTCCAGCGGGACTTTTCTAAAATGACTTAAAGTAATGTCTGCCATTTATTCAACTCACAATCGATGCCGGTTGCCCCGCGTGCTGTCTCTTTTCTTCCCTTCGAAGATCTATTATCTTGCCTATGAGAGTGATAACTAATCATTTAGACGTTTAGATCATTTTTAAAAAAAATATTTAGATATTACTAATATATTTTTTTTAAAAAATTTTAAACAGTATAGGAATTAATTTGACGCGGCTTGATAACTTAACAAATTCAAAGATAATTTGGATAACCGGAAAAAAAACATTGTTTGACTAAAATATATTGAGAAGATAACATATTGGATCGACCCGAGTCAACCCAAGTTATCATATAAAATCCGCAACTCAAGTTATGAGACCGTGATGACCTCATAGAAAGCAGATAAAAAAAATATTGAAACTCAATAAAAGAAATAAGAACGAAATAACAAATTAAAAGAATAGGGATTGATATTGAAAAACAAAAAAGGGATAATTGTGCATTTTATCTGGCAGGAGAGAGAAAATAAGGAAAAAAAAAGAAACGACTATCGACGACAATTCGACCACCATACGTTGTCATGCGCCATATCACGTGGAAAAGGACACAATAACATATTCAAAAAAATGATGAAAGGTCAAGTTTGGCCACCAAAAGGCATCACGCGACGCCTGAATGGTGCAGACGTCATCTACTTACTGGTGTGTGCTCAGTAGCTTTTTTATTTAAAAATTAAAAAGACAACGTGATAATACCGAAACACCTCCATGACTTTAATGATTACCTTAAAAACTAGTATGAAAGTATAAAAATATCCTTAAATGCAAACTTTATTTTTTGTATTTTTCAAGGCTAAAAACATACTTTAACTATTCATGAATAATGAAAAAAAAAAATACCCTTGTCCAACAGCCAAACAAATTTTTAATCTTAATAGCAAAAAAATATTTTTACTATTTAAATATTTATTAAAAATAAAAAAAACTCTTGGTCGACCACTCTTAAGTTTTATTGACCATGAAGTAAAAAAAATATTTTTATTGTATAAAAAAATAGAAAAGACCTAGACAGCACTGAATAATCTTTAAGTGACAAATGGACTAGTGAAAAAGACCGAAGCCCTCGCCCTCAAAGCTTTTTTTTTCTCCACTCAAGGGCAAATATATAATTTTACTAAACCATGTCTGTAGCTACAGTTATAGACAGACCCATGCCCTGATTTCCTACTTAATATGTATAACAAAATGGAAGTATTGAGCTAGCCGGTTATGTCAGTCAACCGGTTACAAGGGGGGAAAAAGAAGAAGAAGAAAAGGTGAGGTCACCACTACCGGAACACATTCACGTCGACTCTTGCTTTCACCATGTAGGTCTCCCTTCTCAATCTACCGTACCAGATACTCCTCCTACCATTTACTTTAGACCACAACCATTTTGCACTAAAAAAAAAATAGGCACAAAATATCCTAGAGGAAAGCAACAAGAGAGCTTTTGAGTAAAATTAAGAGAACACGAGGGGCACAAACTTAACGTCAGACAGACTACTGTTTAGGAGAAGAGAAACGCTTGAAGAAGGGCCTCTCGCTGGCAAAATTGGCAAATTGAAAACCTCCTTCAATTAATAAAAGGGCTGCCAAGTTATGACTTTAATTTCTGTAACCAACTAGATATCCCTCCTCCTCGTATTTGTAAATTCTGTACCCTGGCCAATTGGGATCGATCTCCAATATGGAGCCTCAATCTCTGAAACTACAGTCTCCCTTCTCTTTACCAGTGGATTCTGACAATAAAGCTACTGAATTCCGTCCACTCCAAATATCATCCCCCCACATGCGTGCCTTTCACCTCGCATGGCTCTCTCTGTTTTCTTGCTTCTTCTCCACCTTCTCCATCCCTCCACTTTTGCCCATCATCCGTGATGACCTCAAACTCACTGAAACTGATATTGGCAACGCTGGCATCGCCTCCTTTGTCGGTTCCATATTTTCACGCCTTGCCATGGGACCTGCCTGCGACCTGATGGGACCACGTCTTGCCTCCGCCACGCTCTCTCTCGTCACTGCCCCTATTATCATGTCTGCTTCTTTAGTCACATCTCCAACCTGTTTTATTCTCATTCGCTTCGGAGTAGGATTTTCATTAGCCAACTTCGTGGCCAGCCAGTTTTGGATGACCTCCATGTTCTCGCCAAGTGTTGTTGGGCTTGCCAATGGAGTCTCCGCTGGTTGGGCTAACATGGGAGCCGGCGTGGCACAGCTAGTCATGCCACAAATATACCATCTCCTTATCTCCCTGCTGGACCTACCTGTATCCACTGCTTGGCGTGTCTCATTTCTAATCCCTGGACTCTTTCAAGCTGTAACAGCTATAATGGTGTTGGCTTATGGCCAAGACCTTCCTTCAGGAAGCTACAAAGATTTCAGGAAGGCAATCAAAACGCCAAAAGATAACTTCTCAGAAATGCTTTATAACGGGTTAACAAATTACAGGGGATGGATTCTAGCTTTAACATACGGCTACTGCTTTGGTTCAGAATTGACAACTGATAATATTATTGCACAGTACTTTTACGATAGGTTTGGAGTGAATCTTCAGGTTGCAGGGATGATCGCTGCGAGTGTTGGACTGGCGAATTTGTTCTCAAGGCCAATGGGTGGGGCGTTGTCAGATAAGATGGGGAGGAGTTTTGGGATGAGAGGAAGACTTTGGGGCCTGTGGTTGGTGCAGACAGTGGCTGGCTTGCTATGCGTGCTGCTTGGAAGAGTGAACTCGCTTTGGGGTTCCATAGCTGTCCTCTGTATTTTCTCTGTGTTTGTCCAAGCTTCTTCTGGGCTCACGTTCGGGGTTGTCCCTTTCGTTTCCAAAAGGTACATATAATTTATTTCTCTTATTACTAGTCACACACTTACAGCTCCATGGCTTAGGCAGGCTCTTTAGTTATTTGGTTATTTTTTTTAAGTATATTTTATTTGAAAATTTATTAAAATAATATTTTTTTTAAATTTTTTTAATAACAGAATGCTTAAAATATCTAAAAATATATAAAAAATTAATTTAAAATAAAAAAATATAATTGTTTTACGCTTTTAAAATATAAAAATAAATATGCCAAAAGGATGCCTGTCGTCATCTATGATACTATCTTTGGAAACTATCCATCACATCAAGAATTGTAATCCTCTTATAAAAATCTATATATCGTTTTAGTTTTTACGGTAGAGTGTATATTTATATAAGAAATTAAAGAAAATACAGCTTCTAGTGTATATAATAATAACTATTTAGTAGGTAGTCTAGTAGTAAGAATTTAAAATTAAAAAGTATATTTTCTATGTGGTTTCAAGTTCGAGTCCTGTGGTTGCTAATATGATGATTACTAGAGGTTTACATGATCGTTAATTTCAGGACCCGTAAGATTAGTTGAGGTGCGAGTAATCTGATCCGTACACCTATATTAATAATAAATAAATAAATAAATATCTCGTTATTTACATAATAGCCTTGGAATTCAAACGAATACGTGATGTTATCATTTAAAATTCATACTTTACTTTAATTCGTATATAATACTTTTAATCTAATTAAATAGCATATAAAATGATAAGAAGTCTAACTAAATATTGTAAATATAGATATGATAAGTCTAAAATATGGTACGTCTGCGTAAGGAAAGTTTAAGACATGATAAATATCACCGGATTAAATACATTTAAAATCTTAATCTAACTATTAAACTAAATACGTGAAAATATCTGTATTAATGACATGTGAAAACTAATAATCTTTAAAGCATGTGAACCTGAATATAATAAGATATGTGAATTCTAATAAATCTCAAGGCCCACAACCCCAAAGAATAAGGCAGGGTTTATTTACACTTGAGGGTCTAACTCAGTGGTCAATCGTGTGACTTGTTCCGTCCCTGTTCCGAGTTCGATCCTCTATGTACATGCCTGTCACCCCCGCGGTGCCTTACCTGCTCAGTGGGCTTGCAGGATGCTCAGTGGGCCGTGGAGAATAGTCGTGGTGCGCGCAAGCTGACCCGGACACCCCACACTAATAAAAAAAAAAAAACAGGGTTTATTTTGTGAAACATAATTAACTCAACAAAACTCATTAGATTTAATACAAAGAAATAACCCAAAGTCGACTATTAAAATTATAACAAAAAAGGATGTATACGCTGCTCGTTAATTTTAATGTACTTTTTTTTACTATTAATTTAATATTTAATTTTATTATAAAAGGAAATATAGTTTTATACCTTAGCCAATAATTTTAATTTAATTTATCTAGAATTAATTATATTTCTAAATTTAATTAATTTTTTAATTTCTAATTCCCATTTTCCCCCTCGTTATGGGGAGGGGGGGGGAATCTTAACTTTACCCAATACATTTAAATTAATTTGGTTTTCTAATTTTCATTTAATGCCTAATTCTTAAAACACCCAACCTTTTTTTCAGTATTTTTTAATTATTATTTGATATTGAAATCTGTGTCTCCTTTTATTTTTCTATCATCTTTAAAATCTCCTTATGCATAATATAAATGTGATGCCTCACGTTCCACATCCGAGGATTATGAAGAATTTAAATAAGATAAAAGAAATAATTGATGGACTTATAGGCAACAAGGAATTAATTTCGAATGTGAGGACAAATTAGTATAATTTTTTTTATTATTATTAATGTGGGTGTTCGGCTAGTTTGTGTGTACCTCAACTAATTCCACGGGTCCTAAAATTAATGACCATGTAAGTTTTCAGTAGCTCTAAAATTTATGATACTCGAACTAATAATTTCTAGAAAATAAATCTAGAACCTGAACAGTCAAGATATACCCCTTAAAATTAAATAACGCTACTTGACTCCAAGTAAACTGATTTAAATATATAATGCCACATGTACTTACAGAGAAATTATTATTAGTGGACTTTTCTAGTCTATAATTCCACGTCATATATCATTAATCTATAAATCTATTCACAAGGAAAAAAAATCAAATTTATATACTGAATTTGTTAGATTTTTTAGGTGCTTATTTATTTTTCAAATTGAATGTTATCTCTCTTAAAAAAAAAAGTAATAATTAATTGATGAAACAATTTATGCATGGTCATTGAAAGATAGCAATTCAATAAACATACACGCAAAGTTTTGTTTTTATTTAATATATTCCCGTGCCCAACTATATATATCTATATGTGGTGAATTAACTCAAATTAATTTGAGTTAATTTAAAATAATATTATTTTAAAATTCAAATTAAAAATTAAAATGATATTATTTAAAAAAAATTAAAATAAAATAAAGTTTTAATCAGGTTAATTAAGTTATTGATTAATTATTTAAATTGATCGAGTAATACCGAGTAAATTTTTATCCAACTTAATTTGAAATTCAATTTAAACTAGAAATCAAGTAAACAACTCATCAGATTAACCAATTAAACAGAGCTGAAGTTAAGAAACTGATCTTGATATAGATGTTATACCCCATGAATGTCCCTGGTGTACTTGCTCTCCAAACCTCCTGAACAACAGGTCCCACCGCGCCCGTATATACGAACAACTATTTGTACAATTATAGTATTTTCAACATTGAGTTTATAAACAATCTCGAGGAATTGACTTGATGATTAATTAAGTCTTGTGCCCTTTTTCTGATCTTGTGGGTTTAAACTTTAAACCTTGAACTTAATATCCAAAATAATTAATTAAATTCAATGCATGGAGTGTTGACTTTTGTTTATTATATATATATATATAGAAGAAAGGCACATTAGCGTCATGTTTAAATGGTGATCCGTCGAATATGTATTGTTGCAGGTCGCTGGGAGTGATAGCAGGGATGACAGGAAGCGGGGGGACAGTAGGAGCAGTGGTGACGCAGATGTTATTGTTCTCGGGCTCCAGATTCTCAACGCAGACAAGCATTTCCCTGATGGGCCTCATGATGATCATCTGCACTCTCCCAGTCACCTTCATCTACTTCCCTCGATGGGGTGGCATGTTTTTCGGTCCTTGCTGCAACACAAGCTCGTCTAGTCCTGAAGAAGATTACCATCTGCTTCACTCGGGATCCGATAAAACAGAGAGTCTATAAAATGAGAATATATACATGTTAACTGAAACATCATGTAAAAAGTATGTCCATTGTGGTAAGATTAAAGTATTGTATATATATATAAGATCTGATATTGTGAATCAATAGAGTGACTCCTGTGAGGGTCACAAGTATAGGATGATCTCTTCCTAAAAGTTTCATTAAAGGTTATCCTTCGACTCAACATGCTCATTTAAAAAATGGACATTGCAGTGGAATGTCGCGTGTTTTTTAGGGGTGATTATTTTTGGTTCGGTTTGGTTTTTATAAAAAGAGTAACCAATTTGAATTTAAAAAAAAACGCAACCGAACCAAAACCGGTTCCGAACCAAAACCGGTTCAAACCGACCGGTTTTGGTTCGGTTTGTTTTTAGGACACAAACCGGTTTGGTACGGTTTTTTCGGTTTGGCTCGGTTTTTTCAGACTTGGCTCAGGTTTTTCGGTTTGGCTCGGTTTTTTTCGATCTGGGTTCGGTTCGGTTTTTACGGTTTCAGGCTTATAAAACCGAAATCGAACCGAATCAGTCAGCTTTTTCAAAATTTTAATCAGTTTCTTTTTACGGTTCGGTTTTTTTGGTTATTTTTTTCTGGTTTTCTCGGTTTAATCGGTTTTTCAGTTTTTTTCTCACCCTGATGTTTTTAATATTAATTGAAAATGTTTTTGTACATGGAAGCCTTTCTGAGTTAAAATGTGTGTTTGAGAGTGTGGCATTGGTTGTTTTTGGCTTGAAAATGCATCAAAATAATATATTTATTTATTTTTAAAAAATTATTTTTAACATTAATACATCAAAATGATCTAAAAACACCAAAAAATATTAACTTGAAATAAATAAATAAAATAAAAAATTTCAAATTTTTTCAAGAACATTTTTGAAACGCAAAAATAAACAGGCCTGAAAGCCAAAACAACTCCAAAATTGCCTCTTCGTTTTGATTATGAATTCAAAGATGTTTGAGAGGGTGGCATTAATTGCTTTTTCAAAGTATTTTTTTTCACTCGGAGATGCATAAAAATAATTTTTTTTTTATTTTTAAAAAATTATTTTTAACTTAGCAAATTAAAATAATTTGAAAACACCAAAAAATATTAATTTGAAGCAAAGAAAAAATAAAAAAATTATTTTTTTAAAGCGCTTTTGAAACGCAAAAACAAATAAGCCCAAATAAACCCTATCTCCATTTTTATTCACCAAATAGTATCTACAACGTTGTTTTGATACTGTTTGACATTGTGGTTTAACTGTATTTTTGAATTGTTTTGAAATTATTTTAATTTTAAATTAAATTTTTTTGGTGTTTTATTATTGTTTTGATATACTGGTGTCAAAAATAAATTTTTTTAAAATAAAAAAAATATTATTTTAATATATTCTTAAATAAAAAATAACTTTAAAAAATAATATCTGCTACATTTAAACCATTCATTCAGAAGGAAAAAAAGAAAAAGAAAGAGAAAATGAACTACCGCTTGGATCAAAACCCATATTATAAGGTGTCTTCAAATATAATCATTGCCCTATCAACCGAATTGGTTGTTATGCTTCTCTCAAAAGAAAAAACAAAAAATTATTGCCCTAACAACCGAGTTAATTAATTAAATTTATTACCATGCATTGTCTCATGGTATAACAATGGAAATGCAATTTGATGGGCAAAAGCGATTCCTTATCCTAAATCGCACGCTATCCTTGGACGCTTCGGAAGGAACCGAACCAAAAGAAATCAATAGTTGGCACTTGACAGTCAATGCAGCAACTAGAAAACAGAAGGAAAGGGCTTTGCCAAGCCAAGTCAAGTCACCCTCATTTCAACTCACCCTTCCTCTCCACTCTCCACTCTCATCTTTCTTTCTTTTTTTAAAAAACCCTATTCCATTCAATGGATCTAATTCAAAATTAGAGCATTTTGATCCTGAGATGGTGGATTGATTGATAGAGAGCAGAAAAATGAAGCAGAGAAAAGCGACGCATCAGAAATCTGTTTACAATTATAATAAATGGAAGAAGAGGAAGATATTTGTGATGTTATCATTGTTATTATTGCTAGGATTTTGCCTTGTTTTGACTCATAATTCTACTACTACAAATACAACAAGAAGTAGAATCCTGACGCTCGCATCTTTGCGCTCTCATTTCATTGTTCAAAAGCCTAAAATTGCCTTTCTCTTTATAGCTCGAAATCGTCTACCTCTTGACATGCTTTGGGATGCTTTCTTTAAGGTATTTTGAATTTCTTTACCTATTCAAAATAATTGTTTTAATTTTTAATATCGGTCAGGTTCTTAATGTTTTTTTTTTAATTATTTTTGCAGGGTCAGGAATCTAGATTTTCCATTTTTGTTCACTCTAGGCCTGGGTTTCTGTTCAACAAGGCAAATACGAGATCTGAATATTTCTTAAATCGTCAAGTTAATGACAGTGTACAGGTTTCTTTCCGTGCCATTCGACCTCACATTTTTAAATTGAATTTTATTATTATTAATTATTTTTTTTTGCAAATTTGCTGCTGCTTTGTATCAACCAACTACACATAACACCCAAAATTCAACAATAGGCTCCTTGTTGCACGACCTTGAAAATAATCTGCGTGCATGTTTGCGGATGTGTATGTGTTGAAGTAGTTGAAAGTCTCATGTCATTTTCGGTGAATTTTGTTAATTTAGCTGGATTTATTCATGTTGGATTAATTCATTTTGAGACTCACACTGATCTTTTCTTGCTATTGATGTCAAAACCAGGTGGATTGGGGTGAAGCATCGATGATCGAGGCTGAGCGCATATTGCTTAGACATGCACTTGTGGATCCACTGAATGAACGCTTTGTTTTTCTTTCAGACAGGTGAGACTGAGACTAATGCCAACAGCGGTTTCATGATTTTTACTTAGGTTGCAATTTCCAGCAAAAATATTGCTATCTCTTAAATATAAAAGGGATTCTGTTTTGCTTAACTAAGGGCCTTTGGTATCGAGAAATCAATTAAAATCTTTTATTTATTATATGTTTTAATACCTAACCATATATCAGTTACCTGATCTCTTCTCAGCTGCATACCTCTCTACAACTTCAGCTACACATTCGACTATATAATGTCCACATCAACTAGTTTTGTAGACAGGTAAGTGGCTGTGCCCTTTTTTTTTTTTGTATACTTTAGATACTCTGCAACTGAAATTAAGATTAGTAGAGGTTATATTTTTTAAATATTGTTCTGGTGTCATATATATGAAGAGATAATGTTTCTTTTTTGCATATCTGGTGATTTAAAAATTTTGTATAGTTTACGTCTTTCTGAAAAACTTTACTGGAGTGAAGTATTTTGTTGATTCAGAGATGACTTCATATTCTACATCTACCCAAATATCGTTTCATTGAATTGTAATATAAAGGATATCCAGAATACTAGTTAGCATTGAACTGCCAATTAGCAGCGTCAGGTGTGCAATACAACATAATGTTAGCATTGAACCAAAGAAGTTTGTTTCTTGAAGAATCCTACACTAAAATATACCTGTCTTGATTTTAGCCTGAAATTTTTAACTTTTTGACCTGTTTAGCTGAAGAGTTGCCAAATTAAAATAAAATCAAACCCTGGTTACTATTCATTGCTGAGCATGTTTATTATTTCCGAAGACCACAAATTTATATCTCATGTAGTCAATGGACTGTAAAGGAGATGTTGTAGCTACCAGCTGAGCATCAGCTTATTTTAGCATTTTACCATTTTTATATATAGGCTATGTCTTATACTTTCTGACAACGGCAACTGAGGTGCTGTTGTCCATTTCACCCTTCATCAATTTAGTTCAGTTGTGCACACAGTTGTCATCTGTGCTTTAAAAGGTAAGAAACCCTTCTCTAGCATACGAACAGGGGACATGCTTTCTGGAGTGTGTGTAAATGGTGAGGCTTGTCGTTCTCCAGTTCAACCATACAGATTTAATAGTTTGTGATCTTCTTCTGCCTCTCTCTTCCCATAGACTACTGAAATGACAAGATAAAATGGTATTTTGAGGTCCTCATAGACATCAATTCACCACCCTGTTCGCACCTATATTTACAAGGTTCCTTTCTGTATATATCTTTTATTAACCATGACTTTAGATTTTTAAAAATCTTCAAGTGTTTCTACATGAAACCTAACAGCGAATGTAGTTTTGTTAGCAGGTAATCATGCATTGGAAAATTGTAACATGGATCTTAAATTTTGAGCATTGTTCTTATAAAAAACATTTGTAATAGTAGCTGACATCCTAATTGACTTTGTAAGTTTTTAGATTACAATAAGTTTTTTTTTTTATTTCTTTTCATTAGATGAAGTGGCCTTGATACTATTAGTACATTTTGAATTGGAAACTACTAATATCTGTAGTTTATGAATTGGATAATTTTAATGAGCAATTTGAATGCTGGATGCAGCTTTGCTGATACAAAAGAAGGTCGCTACAATCCGAAAATGGCTCCACTTGTTCCTGTTTATAACTGGAGGAAAGGATCTCAGGTAATGGGTCATTTTCAAGGCATGATTGCTTCTTGAGGTTTACATAGACATAAATGCAAAAAAATATGAGTTGTTTAACATCATCCATCAAGCAAGCTGTGGACTCTCCAATTCCTGTATTTTGCCTTTTCTTTTTGCAGTGGGTGGTTCTGACCAGAAAGCATGCAGAAGTTGTAGTGAATGACACTACTGTCTTTCCTATGTTTCAACAGCATTGCAAGGTAATGATGCTTTGTGGCCTTTTTGTTCTCAAGAGGCAGCTTTTGTACATGATTGGTGCTTAAGTTAGTGTTACTACATTACTTGTGTGTTACTGGAGAAAGAACAAAAGTTGGCAGCTGTTTAATTTCATTGCATGGATGGCTTGATTTAATAATGATTCCTTGCCAATATGAAAATTGATGAATATTCTTTGGTGGCATTTTAGAAACTCAACATGAACTATAATATTAAATTTAACTGTTTACAAGGAAGAAATAGCATGGAAAAGAAATGGGTTGGTTATCTAAGATCTAAGTGCTTACAACTTTTGAGATACCATTAAAAAATATTTTTTTCTTGTTTGGTTATTTTCTCAAAATTAGTACTTTGATTTTAAGGTTTCTTATTTGTTGGATAACATAGTAATTTTCACTTGATTTATGTTGTTGATGCATGAAATGTTGCAGCGAAGATCACTACCTGAGTTTTGGCGGGATCACCCCATTGTAAGTAATCTCCATTACTCTGTTTCTATCTCAAATTGATACTCAAGCACCATTATCTTGATGTTTATCTGCTTTTAAGAGATAAAGCCTTAAAGTAGTTTGAATTCTGATGTGCAGCCAGCTGATACATCCATGGAGCATAATTGCATTCCTGATGAACATTATGTCCAGACATTACTGGCTGTAAGATTCATTCTTACTCATCTCTACAGAGCCTTATTATGGACCAAAAACAAGAAAAAAGAAAGAAAAAAATTGGACTTGATTGGATACACAAGTGGCAGGAAGCCTTCCACTAATTAATTATCATTGATAATCTCATTCGAAGAAAACCATAACCCCAAAATTGTCTCTATTTTTTTCTTGTGGACTTTTGTTTTTGCATATAAATTATTTAAGATAGCTTTTATTGATTGATTGGCTGTAGTTTCAATCTACCTGTCAAGGCTAGCTCCATTCCAGGGAACTTTATTATTGTATGTTAAATCTAAAATTTTTCAGCATTGATCTTCTGAAAGTAGCTACTGGAGTGAACTTTAGAGAAAATCATTCAGTGCCTGATAATTACTATAAATCTAAAGTTTTTCCAGCATTGATCTCCTGAAAATAGCTGCTGGAGTGAGCTTTAGAAATAAAATAGCCAGTTCCCAATAAATACTGTGAATTTTATGCTTGCAAATTTGATGGTTTTAATTTTTTTCAAGACACTTATATTTAAAAAGACCTTGTGTCAGAAAAATGGGCAACAACTTCTTGAATAGTAGCATATGCACTAAGAAGGTCCTGGCATCCTATTCCTGAAACTGCATAGTCCAATAATAAACAGAAGGGGCACGTTGAAGGTTTAGTTGGAACTAAAACTTAAACTGAAAGGTTTAATTAGTACTCCCCCTCCCCACCTCTTTACACAATTCTTACCTTTTTGTTTTTCAAAATTCAGCGAGAGGGCCTTGAAGGAGAAATAACACGAAGATCACTGACACATAGTTCATGGGATCTTTCATCTTCTAAAGACCCCCAACGCCGTGGATGGCATCCTGTTACCTATAAGTTTTCTGATGCTACTCCCACGCTTATACAATCTATTAAGGTATGTTGTATTATTATTTTTTTGTACATAAAGTTAAGAATACGTATGCTCAGTAATTCTTGTCATATGTTTCTGTTTTTCTCTTAAATTTCTTATCAAGTCAAAAAGAGATTATGGTGATTCACTTGTGATGTGCTTTATCTCTGATTCAGATCATGTTTTGAACTAAATTTGAACATCAAATATATCACTAAACTATTGGGGTATTATCAATTTTCTAGTAAAACTATTTTCGGTACTAATTTTACTACTAAACTAGTTTTAACTTCTCAATTAAGGAATTCTATTAGAATCACTAACAGAAAACGTTTAGTTGCCTATAAAATGACAACTTAAAAAAAAAAAAAAAAACAGTACATTTTATATGGAAATATGGACAGAACGGAAAGCCTTAAAAATGGATGGGAGTCCATAATTGAGAATTTCTGAAAGTTTGAGACTAAAATTAATATAAAAAATTATTTGATGGTATTTTTTAGGTTGGCCCAATTTTAAATACCTTAGATAGAATTCAACTCCATAAGAAAATTGTATCAATTAGGGCTATCCAGCACATGAATATACCAGTTTTAGTTCATATGATGAAGGAACTAAGATTTACTCTTCTCCATTGCCTGTGCCACGGCCAGCATGATCTTCATCAGCATGCAGTCTTCACTGTTGTGTTTACTGTGCCATCCTGTTTCTGATTTCAGCTTAATCACTGATTCAGCAATATGTATTCATTTGTAGATCCTTCAAAGCAACTTGACATACTCTATCCAAATAAATCCTTTTGCTTTGTTTCCTTGCTGGATTCACATCAAGAAGTTCCGTATGTTAATGTCCAGCGATAAACTACAAATATTGATGTCAGGCAAATCACCTGCCTTGCTGATTTAGTTTCAAGGAAAAGTATACATACTACTAAACCTCAATACACGGAATGCAGTTCTTTTCTGTATTCAGCATTTTTGTCATGTTAACATCTGAATTGAAAGGATTTCAATCATAAAATTTATTCCATGTTCCATCCTTTTGATTTGAGTATAATTTTACGTGAGACAAATATTATTCAAGGTGCAAGGCTAGAGCTAGTGCGATCAGAATATTAATAGGTATTATTTGGTTATAAAACGAGGGAGGAAAATTTTTGAGCATCCATGAATTTTGCAGGATATTGACAATATTTATTATGAGACGGAGTACCGAAGAGAATGGTGCAGCAGCAAAGGGAAACCATCCAGGTGTTTTCTTTTTGCTAGAAAATTCACTCGTCCAGCTGCTTTCCGCCTTCTTAATATGGTGAGTTTCAAATTTTCCACATTTTATTCTGTGATAAAATATTGACAGCAAATCCCATTTATTTATTTGGTTGTTCATGTTCTGTGTTGGGCAGTCTGTGCTGGGAGCTTTCCGTAAAGCAACAAATAAGTCATGATTCCTGAATCCGGTGGAAATGAATAGCTGCTGTAGGTATAGATTAGATAAGACCGGTTAGTCACTTAGTCCTTTTTACCTGCAAGGGAAAACGTTAGGGGGGGAGACCTGTAAATTAGAGGGAAAAAGGGAAATATTCCCTTAAAAAAGATATTACAAAAACAAACTCCAATACGTATGGTGTATATGTTCTCCTCTTTTTTTTTCATATTCATAAATAAAGAATGAAATGTCGTATTTGCTTTGTTGTGTATGAATTTATTTCTATAATTCTGAGGATTTTTTACGGAAAGTATTAACTGAGTGGCAATTCTGATGAAGGGGCTAATAAGAAAGTAGTTATTTTTTTCTTAAGATCAGTCGAAAAAATAAAGAAACAAACCATGAGATTTATTAATTAAAATAAAACTAAATCTCCTGGGTGTTTTACTAAGACGCCTTTATTGTGATCTTTTAGATGGTCTTCTATATTAGTTCATTCTTGAGAATTAAAGGTTTGGACTTGATTTAATAAGATAAAGTTTGAATTTGTAGTGTAAAGATATAATTAAAAGAAAAATGAAAAAACTAAAAAAAAATAAAAATCATTGGCTTCTCTAGAATTCACGCAAAAACATGCATTTTTGTTCATATATTTTTCATTGACTTCTATTATGGCCCCTTTAGTTTTTGTATTTTATGTTGTGATCTAAATATTCATTTTGTTCATGTTTCAATCTCTAAATGTAAAAGAAGAGAAAGAAAGTTGCTGGAAAATAAAAAAGAAGATAGAATTATTGGCTAGCTCTATTCTGGCAA
>Ga0325410_1001305_pt1 | contig 27499 bp, 20 predicted proteins | sample PopdelMetagenome_16_FD_206182 | JGI IMG/M metagenome (GOLD analysis project Ga0325410, IMG submission 206182) | Populus deltoides microbial communities from Bellville, Georgia, United States - Xylem-PdIQD-R3 | ecosystem: Host-associated > Plants > Phyllosphere > Stem > Wood/Secondary xylem...
TTTTTTTAAGCATACTAGCAACATCCAAATATCATTTTTCAAGCTAAGAAAATATTTAGCCTGGCTCGAGACGAAGCGCGCAACAGTGGAGGACTGTAGAAATGGCGGCATCTTTTCAGAGCGTCTGGAGTTAGTTTTTATTCTTACAATTTCTGAAAAGCTGCATTAAATATCACCGGAAGAGGTAAACTTTACACCGACGAGAGCAAAACTCAAGCCCTGTGTACCAACTGTGTAACTTCTAGCATTTTAATTAATATAGAAACGGCCGCCTTGAAATTAAAAGTAGTACCACGATATCCATGCCCCCACAATTCCTTCAGTTTGACTACTTTATAATATTTTATTATTTTAATTTCTAACCTAACTTCCCAAAGGCCAAATCCATTTTCCAAGTGGTTGCATGTCAAATCAAACATTTAAAGAATTCCTTCCAGTCCCTTTATTTTATCAATTCCTATTTAATATAACTAGAGGGCTGGGGTGTAAATTGTTTTTTTATTAAAATTAAAATTTTTAATATTTTTAGATAGTTTTGATGTATTTATATTAATTTTTTTTAAAAAAATATTATTTTAATATATTTATAAATAAAAAAATATTTATCACGCATAAATGTTTACTTTTAAGGCTTAGGGTTGGATGTATACTTTGCATATTATTCATCTCCTGTGGAGGGATGCCTTATATAGGCAAATATATATGTCGGTTACATCTTTCTTATTCTGAAAGGAATACAACAATGTATATCCTTTCAGGACTCCTATAGAGTATGTCTTTTATATATGGAAAACTACCCTTTTATTCGGCTAATTACATGGTAACACTTCCCTTCAAGTTGGTGCGAAGATATCTTCTAAGCCTAACTTGTCTAGAGACTTATGAAGAGCTTTCGCAGGGACTGCATGGGTTAGAATATCTACTAGTTGCTCACTTGATCTGACGAAAGGGATGTCCACTAACTTTAGAAGTAACGTTTCCTTGATGAAGTGTCGATCTACCTCAATGTGTTTAGTTCGATCATACTATACTGGATTATTAGCTATCTCTTGTGCTGCCTGATTGTCACAGTATAGTAACATAGGGTCCTTGGGTTCAAAACCTATTTTTGTGAGGTCCTGAGCCATAACAGTTCGCATATTCCATGTACCATCACTCTATATTCTGCTTCTGCTGAGGACCTTGCTGTCACATTTTGTTTTTTACTTCGCCATGTGACAAGGTTTCCTGCAACAAATGTAAAATAGCAAGAGGTGGATCTTCGGTCAATGAGATTCCCTGCCCAATCTGCATCAGTAAATCCTTTCGCTTCTATATTTCCATGTCTTTTAAATGTCAGTCCTTTTCCTGGAGCCCCTTTTAGATAACTTAGAATTCTCATTACAGCTGTCATATGATCTTCACTTGGAGCATGCATAAACTGACTTACCATACTAACCACACAGGCAATGTCTGGGCGAGTGTGAGATAAATAAATTAACAGCCCTACTAATCGCCGGTATCTTTCTTTGTTTGTTGGTACCTGATCTGGATGAATGGCCAATCGATGATTTTGAACGATAAAAGACTCTACTGGTTTGCATTCTAGCATACCCGTTTCAGATAATAGGTCCGGTATATACTTTTGTTGTGACAAGTATATACCATCTTTAGTTCTTGCAACTTCAATTCCAAAAAAATATTTCAGTCCTCCTAAATCTTTCATTTTGAATTCGGTAGACAAACATTCTTGTAGCTTTTTTATTTCATCTGTGTCATCACCAGTTACGATCATATCGTCTACATAAATAATAAGCAATTTAACTTTACCATTCTTCTGTTTAATGAATAGAGTGTGATCAGAGTTACCTTGGTGATAACTAATTCGTTTCATAGCTTCTGTGAATCTCCCAAACCATGCTCTTGGTGATTGCTTCAAGCCATACAATGCTTTCCGTAATCTACACACTTTTCCACTTGATTGTGAACTGATAAACCCAGGTGGAAGCTGCATATAGACTTTTTCTTTCAAATCCTCATGGAGAATACGTTCTTCACATCAAATTGATTCAAAGGCCAACTGAAATTTGCTGCTAAAGACAACAAGACTCTGATGGTGTTCATTTTTTCAACTAGAGTAAAAATTTCTTGATAGTCAATGCCAAATGGCTGTGTGTACCCTTTTGCTACTAGCCTTGCCTTGAACCGATCAATTGTGCCGTTTGCTCTATGTTTGAGGTTGAATATCCACTTGTAGCCCACTGGTTTTTTTCCTGAAGGGAGTGATACAATACTCCATGTGTCATTTCTTTGTAGTGCACTCATTTCAGCCTCCATTGCTTCTGCCCATTTCGGGTGTTGTAAGGCATCCTCAACCTTTATAGGTATTCTTATATTCGCCATCTCACTTATGAAGGCTTGATGCTATAGTTTGTGTGTAGAGACATATTGTGTGATTGCATATTTTACTTTGCCATTCAGTGAGTACCTGTCAGGGGCCTTCCCACGATTCTGACTATGAGGGAGAGAGTAGCATGGGGCAGATAATAAAGGGAAAGAGGAAAGGCTTTTAGTGTCACTTACACACAGTATTGCGCATGGTTCTAGTTTTGTGCGCTGAGTTTTCTGCAAGTGGACATAAGCTACACATCCAAACACACGGAGCTCTAAGTGTAAGAGGGATGGAATCTGAATGTGTTGAGTGAGAGTCTGCAAGGGAATGCTGAAGAAGAGGACTTGGGATGGCATCCGGTTGATGAGATACATAACATAGGTTGCTGCATCAAACTAATAATGTTGAGGGATATGGGCACCAATGAGAAGAGCTCTAGTAGTTTCAAGAATATACCTGTTTTTACGTTCTGCCACACCATTTTTTTGTGGAGTGCGCAGGCAAGTAGTCTCATGGAGAATACCATTGTTTTGAAAGAAACTCAAGAGTTCAGAGTTAAGATATTCTCCACCATTGTTTGATAGAATAATCTTCACCGGCAGGGAGAACTGAGTGCACACCATGCGATAAAAAAATGGGAATATATTATGCGCATCATTCTTGTGTCGCATAGTATATAACCAAGTCATTCTGATGCAATCATCGACAAATGTAATAAACCATCGAATTCCAGATTGGGAATTAATTGGAGTAGGTCCCCAAACATCAAAGTGGATCAATTCAAAAGGCTTTGTTCTTTTATTCAAGTTTACAAGATATGAAGTTCGATGGCTCTTGGCCAAGATGCAAACATTACACATAAGAGAAGAACTTGGATCCAGAATGTCATCAAAGAGGGAAGGAAATAATTTTTTTAAGTAGCCAAAGGATGCATGACCCAGCCGACGATGCCATAACCAAATTTTCTTGTGATTATTACCATTGTGACTCTAAACTTGATGGACATGACCTGAAGCAACGTCATCTATATAGTATAACCCCTTCCTCTTAGTACCACGTCCAATGATTGCTTGAGTCCGGATATCCTGAAGTAAGCAAAACATGGGAAACATTAATACCACACAATCCAATTCTTCTGTAATTTGACTAACAAACAATAAATGATTTGAAAATGCAGGGATAAGTAAACAATTATGTAGTGAAGGATTAGGAGTGAGAACAATTGATCCTACTCCAATGACTGGGGTAGACTCCCCATTGGCTGTCATGACTTTTTCCTTAGACGGGGGAGTCATGTATTGAAATAATGATTTGTTATAAGTCATATGATCTGTGGCACCCGAGTCAATGATTTAACCTGTATCATGAATCGTGGATATCGACAAAACCACTCCAGTTTTACCTGTCGCTGAAGCCTGGTCAGTTTTCGCTAGGAGAGTAATTCACCAAGTTTAGTGTGGTCTTTTTAGCTTATTGCCATGGCAGCAAAACTGGAAGGAATTTCTGTTGCAGTGGTTAATTTTGCTTGGACTGGATGTTTATTGCTTATTGTTTATTGCTTTACGTTGCTTCCGTTTTTCTAGAAACCAATCAGGGTAGCCATAAATCTCAAAACAAGTGTCTCTGGTATGGCGACTTCCGTTACAATGGCTGCAGCGCAACTTATCTTTTTCTGCTTCCTCAATAGCTCGAAGAGTGCGCAAGTTAGAAGGGGTGGTGGATTTATAAATCATTGCAATTAATGATTCTTCACTAGTGTTCTTTGCTCCTAGCATGGTAACTTGTCGCTGAGCCTCCCGTCGAATTGTATTGAAGCACTCTTCAATACTTGGAACATATTTTTTACAAAGGAGATCACTGTGTATTGAATCAAAAACTTCATCCAAACATGCGAGAAAGTCATAGATCCGGTCCTTTTGAATTTCTTCTTGTCTAGTTCTAAGATTTGCAGCACATATCATTTTAATTGGTCGTTGCTTATCAATTTCCTGCCATACACTATTTAGCTCTGCGTAATACAAGTTAACTGGACGCCCATTTTGTTTCGTCCTTGTGGCTTTGCAACATAGCTCATAGAATTGCGACTCGTCAACCCCAACATAGAAGGTTTGAGTGACACTATCCCAAATTTCCTTGGCTGATGACAGGTCTATAAATAAACCAATAAGATGAGGCTCCATGGTTTTCAACAACCATCCTCGTACCACTGCATCTTCAGTGCACCACTTTGAGTAACCAGAATTTCCTTCTTCCACTCTAGCATTCTGCCCAGTTAAGTAGCCAAGTTTGTTCAATCCAGCAGCGTGCAATTCAAGCATACGTGACCAAATTTTGAAGTTTGTCTTATTCAATTTAAATCCAAAGGGTAACGTGTTTAGGTTAGGTGTTTCAGCAGAGATTGATGTCTGGTTTATGGGGATAATAGAAGTATTTGTCATCCATGGTTGGTCCCTTGTTTCAAGACCAATTCCCAAGTGAAGATTAATGCGGCGACTGAAAATTTAAAGGAAGATTTTAGCTTTCAACCTTGCTCTGATACCATGTTTGCTTTTAAGGCTTAGGGTTGGATGTATACTCTGCATATTATTCTTCTCCTGTGGAGGGATGCCTTATATAGACAAATATTTATGTCGGTTACATCTTTCCTATTCTGAAAGGAATACAACAATGTATATCCTTTCAGGACTCCTATAGAGTATGCCTTTTATATATGGAAAACTACCCTCTTATTCGGCTAATTACATGTTAACAATAAATACGTGTAGGTTGTAACCTACCCTCCACCGTCAAATAAATCATCCTATGCATTGCTATGCTAATGTTTGCAAAGGTTGATCCGTAATGTGGCCCATCTAAAGTTCTTTCAGGTAACAGTGTGTTTGAAAATATGATTGTATTTATTTTTTAAGTATTTTTTATTTAGAAATATATTAAAATAATATTTTTTCAAAAGATTATTTTTTACATCAGCACATCAAAATGATTTAAAAAAATTAAAAAATATATTAATTTGAAGTAAAGAAAAAAAATAAAATAAATTAATTTTTTTAAAACACTTTAAAAACATAAAAAACAACCATGTCTTATCATGTAAAATGTGTTTGATGGCTAATATTAAATTCAAAGGTAACTTTGTCACACCATTCCATAGTACATCATTTACAAACTTATTAATCTATGGATAAAAAACAGGCAAACACAATAAAAGTGTGATTTTTTCTACACTCTTATTTAACGAATCAAAGGAAATTTCAATTTGCTCTTTATAAGAAGTTAGATGCTATTATGCCTTCTGTTCTTTATAAGAAGGTCAAATGTTGTTAGATGCAACCCTGTGTGTTAATGGCGAAGCCATGATTTCTTAAATGAGGTGGTAAATTACTAACAAATACTATATTATGTAGACATATGATTAGAAATCAATTTGAAACATATATACTAACTCATATCAAGCAAAATTAATTTAAAATTAATTTTAAAATGAAAAAACTTATATCATAACTGTTCTTTTTGAGTTTTTATATTTTGAAACCGCTTCATAATAACTTCATTATCAATATTATCGAAGATATCTTTCTTAATATATACAACTAAACTGTCATTAATCCACTTATCTCCCATTCTATCATGACAAACCATTTTTTTTTAAAAAAAATAGTTTTTTTCTTTTCTCTTTTAAGAAGAGACCAACCTGCATTGATTAAAATCAGGCTTGCACACACGTGTTAATTCTTCTCTAGTAAAAAACAAATTGTTTGGAAACAAAAAAAGAGAAAAAAAACAAATAAAATATGAATTATTTAATCATCTGTCTTGATTATAGGAAGGCACAAGGAAATTAACATAATAAAAAGGACCAATTTCGAACTAAAACAATTTTAATTTTGCAAATATTAATCTTTATTCATTGACAACAATTAGAATGTTTGTTTGTTCATCTCGTGGAAAAGTTTAGTTTCATACGTAACTAATTTAATTGGAAATGATATAACCTTTAATTAATTCAAAACAATCAAATTAATGTTTATTGTTCAAAATTTTGTAGTCTAATCCACTATCATTCACCTTTAATTAATTTAAAACATTATATATATCAAAACCTCTAAATTATCATAAATCTTAATATTTTTAATATCTAAAAAAATTTGTACTGGGATTACTTTTTAGGTGGACTTGAAGAGAAATTTATACAAGGAGAGAGGCAGGAACCGTAGCTCAAAAAAATAGTAGAGCTCAAAAAAAATAGTAGAAAGGCTCTCGGATAATTAGTGGAAAAAAAGAAAGAAAGAAAAGTTTGGAAAAATAAAAAATGAACTGGAGTAATGGACATATATTATATATTATAATACAAGTAAACAATAATAACTTTGGGAACCCTCACCATGTTATTATATTAATATTCTAATATAAAAAATATTTTTTAAAAAATTCAGGGGCAATTACCTCCTTTTCCATGTGGCTCGTGCTGAGGTTGTGTACCCAGAAGCTTTTCAAGAAACCAATGTTTTGTTTTAGGTCTGGTCAGTAAAGTGATATTCATGCATCTGTACTATCTGGCGCCAGGATGAAAATATTTTAACAGGCTAGTGATTTTAAACTATATTGATTAGCTTGGCATCGAATTTCTCCTTCAATCACTGGGGGATGGAGATAGAGTAAGAGACACAGTCCAAAATCTATATGTTGTTTATAGTGGTGTGGTGGATGGTGGCGATCATGGGGGCTTTTTCAGACCCGCAAGCCAATCTGCTAAGTGCAGGTTGCAGTCAGTACAAGGTTGACGATGTTCCGGAATTCACAAATAACCTCAACGCTACACTGTTGGATCTTGGAGCACAACTGAACAGCAGTAAATATTTTGCAACTGCAGAGCAAGCAAGGGGTACAGCACCAGTCTTCGCCATGGTTCAGTGCAGGAAATACTTGTCAACGGCAGATTGTGTCGCGTGCTTCGCTATTGCTGCTAAACAAATCCGCAACTGCTCTGCCGGCATCAATGGCGCTCGAGTTATCTATGATGGCTGCTTCCTCAGGTACTGACTCGTGCTTTAATTTTTCACAAATTTTTGAGGTCGTGTTTATACTTCTGCAACTGAGAATTGTAATTGACCAAGTTAGGAATGGATTTATGAACTTAATATTTAGACCTTGCCTTTCTAATAACGTACAGGCGCAAAACAAATACGAGAAATCAAGTATTAACTCAAACAAAAATTGACAATTCACCTATTAACAAGCATAAAATTTGTAACTGAGAAACAGGCTATCGAGTTTATAGGTGGATATGTATCCCCGTAACAGAGATAATTAATTAATTAATTAGTCTTATGTTCTTTGCCTTCGTTGTCGTTGAGGTATGAGAGCACAAGTTTCTACGATCAAAGCACTCAGGATGGTCACTACGGGGCTTGTGGGAATCAAACTGCATCTCCTGCTTATCAAGCAAGTGTGGAAAGTCTGTTATCAGATCTTCAAATTGCCTCGCCGAAGATATCAGGTTTCTTTGCAACAAGTAAGAAGGAAGTGGTTGGAGCGAATTCAGTGGTTTATGGAGTGACACAGTGTGTTGAAACCATCAGTAAGGCTGGTTGCCAAGATTGCTTAACAGTGGCTTATGCTGACTTGCAGACATGTTTCCCTGATGCTGATGGCAGGTCCATCAATGTTGGGTGTTTCTTGAGGTATTCAGACACACCTTTCTTTGCAGATAACCAACTAACTGATCTCAAGCCCTTCTTGAGAAATGGTAAGCTTTCTATTTCCAGACTTCTAGTGTTTTACTAGTTTCTAGCCATTCGGCCCTTTGATCGTAGATACCTGTCTTTGTATGGAAGGACTCTTTATGCCAGTTTTTTCAATTAATTAACCTTCTAGATTGAATTTAGACCACATTGGCTATAAATTTTTAATATAGGGATGGAATTCTTGATGCCTTGACAGACTATCCGATAATAATTTCCTAATTAGAAAGCCACTGTGCAAGCTCAGATATCAGCTAGACTAGTACATAGTACATGTATGTTTTTTAGGTTCATTTTTTTGTGGACAAATCTAGAACATTTCTCAGGTTGCTGTCTTTTATAAGAATTCGAGGGCAAATCTTATTTCGAATGTTATAACTCCCTGCATTACAGACTATAGGAAGTTTAAGCCTCATATTTGATCCCATATTCTGGCAGGAAGTTCAAGCAAAAAGAAAGTCCTTATTGCAGGGCTTGTTGGAGGCATAGGTCTTCTGTTACTTGCTACTGCAATACTGTTTCTGTGGTTTAAATTATATAGACAACCAAAGGCAGTTCCTAGAGGTAAAGCACTGTGAAAAACTATGTTGAATAATTTTTCTTTAACCAGTTATCTGCTATATGTCGAAATGATTCCTCTTTTTAACCATGTCAGAGAATTCCACATTTTTGGGTCACTAATGCTTACACATTATAAAGAAATTCTGCTTGATTTTTTCTGTAGAAGGTGACATTTTAGGGGCGACTGAATTGCGAGGTCCAGTGAATTACAGCTTCAAGGATTTGAAATCGGCAACAAAAAATTTCAGTGAGGAATACAAACTTGGAGAAGGAGGTTTTGGTGAAGTGTACAAGGTGGAGTAGAGAGAAATTACAGATTTCAAGAAATAATAATAATAATAATAAAACAATTAGCATAACAGTCCTGTTCTACGGAGGTTAGACTGTTACGGATTCAAGATTTTACATCGTTTAAGATAAAATGGCTGAGAAATTACTGGTTGTGAAGTGTGAAAAAAGAAAAGAAGAAAACTCTAGTCTTCTCCTCCTTTATTTGTCATGGAAAATTAATAAAATACGAGATCCACATAGGATTTTCAGCTGAATCATTGACCTGTCATGGCTGATATTTAGTTATTGTGTCTTCAAACAGGGTGTTTTAAAGAATGAGAGAGTAGTTGCTGTCAAGAAACTAGCTATAAGCCAGTCTCACAGGGCAAAGGAGGAGTTTGAAAAGGAAGTTAAGATCATCAGTAATGTTCATCACAGGAATCTCATCCGACTTCTTGGATGCTGCAGCAATGGACCAGAACTACTTCTCGTGTACGAATACATGGCAAACAGCAGCCTTGATAACTTCTTATATGGTAATTTAAATTTTGTGCGTACAAGTTGCTCCTAGCAAAACACGACAAAAAAAAATGGCTACCTGTAAATTTGACGAGATCACATGTTAGGAGTTAGGACTTAGAAGTTGCTTACACCAAATACCATATCTGATAAGAATTATCTTGAGAAAATTAGGGTTTTGTTTTACTCTGGAAAACAGGTGATAAAAAAGGCTCTCTCAGCTGGAAGCAACGATTTGATATAATTCTTGGGACAGCAAGGGGACTTTCCTATTTACACGAGGATTTCCATTTGTGCATCATTCATCGAGATATTAAAGCCAGCAATATTCTTTTGGATGATGATTTCCAACCCAAAATAGCAGACTTTGGGTTGGCCAGGCTTCTTCCGGAGTCTCAGAGTCATCTTACCACCAAATTTGCTGGTACACTGTAAGTTATGATAAGCACCTGCTCTTGTGAAATTGATATTGCTTATCACAACCAGATTGCTCATATCATAGAAATACTGCATCTTGTGATGGAACATTCACACTCAGTACACTCTTGCCATCTAAAGTCTCGGTTCATTCTCCATGTTTTGATCCTTTTCAGAAACTGCTAATAGCATGATAAAATAACCTGATTCTCCGTTGCTTTCTTATTATTGCATCAGGGGATACACAGCACCTGAATATGCAATTTATGGACAATTATCTGAGAAAGTGGATATCTATAGCTATGGGGTTGTTGTCCTCGAAATCATGAGTGGCCAAAAATGCAGTCAAGCAAATCAAGATCCTGACTCGGACTACCTCCTCAAACGGGTGAATTTATAGTTAACCAATGCACTATTCATTTTGGTTCCTTTCCCATGGTTTTGTCTCGTTTACGTGTGTTATCTCGTGGTTTGATAGGCATGGAGACTGTATGAGGCTGACATGCATCTGGAATTGGTGGATGGAAGCATGAGCCCAGATGAATATGAAACAGAAGAAATGAAGAAAATCATAGAGATTGCTTTGATGTGCACTCAGTCAACAGCTTCCTTAAGGCCTACAATGTCCGAAGTAGTTGTTTTACTGAAAAGCAAGGGTTCTGCGGCGCAAAAACCACCACCAGTAAGCCCTGCCCTCATTGAGTCCTTTCAGAAAATCCGCGCAGACACCTCCACGTCCACTGGTTCCCCCATGTCTAATGCTACTGCCTCCGTCTCCCAAGTATCGGCACGCTAAATCTATTGACTCGCCACGAAACAAAATCAACAGCACAACATTCCATTACATATACCGAAAATTTATATGCACTCCTTCCCTGGGCATATTCTTAGAACTGTTAGAAATGTCCAGTAACAGTTGATCAATCACAAAAAATAAGCATAACGCAGCATTCCTGCATGCAATGGAGTTCTGGTTAAAGCAGTAATTTCCCCGTAGACATTAAAATGATCTGTTGTTCACTGTTTCCTAACATTTTTTTCCACTTTATAGCCTTAAAGGGACGCAAATTATTATGAATATTTAATAAGAACATTCGTAGCTTTTTGTCTTATATAATTTGTATATGCTTGATAACCATAGGATAAAAAGTGTTGGTCAAATAACTTATTAGAATATCCAGGTTTTTAAAATATATATATTTCATTAATTATTTTTTGTACACACATTCAGCTTTTAACTTAAGTTTCCCATGGGAGTGTCACAACTTACACTTTTTAAAAATATATTTATTTAAAAAAAATATCAAATTGATATTGTTTTAGTATTTTTTAATAATTTAATGTAATAATGTTAAAAATAAAAAAAATCTAAAAAAAACCTATATTAATGTATTTCAAATAAATAATATTTTAAAAAGTAGTGTATACCACAACACCAAATACATACTTAAAAAGTTTATCCTACCCTAAGTTTATAAATGAAACATAAATATAAATTTATGATATTCTATGGCCTATAAGATATATTTTAAAAATATTTTTATTTACATTCTACAAATTTAGAAAGATAAAGAGAATATTTGGACAATTAAATTTGTTTTTATTTAAAATCATTATATATATATGAATTATTTTGATATTCTATTAATAAAAATAAATTTTTAAAAATAAAAAATATTATTTTAATATATTTTTTTTAAAAAATATTTTATAAAATAACTATTCCTGAATACCAAACGCTTCCAAAACAAGCTTAAGAGGAAAGATTATGGTCTTTTTATGCAATAAATCCGAAACTTTTAACACAATATCTCAAAACAAGGAGAGAGATACTTTTGGCTGCTGAGATGGCCGAATCTTATTGGATAGAAAACCTCACCATACGTGGCCCTCAGGCCTCAAGGAGTCAAGAGATCCCAATATAGCAGTAAACTGCTTTATGACCGGGGCGGTTTATCTTGTTTGTAAAAGTATAAAGTACGGAATTAATTACTGAGAGTGTATCCATGACAGCCCGTCTCTTATCACACCACGACAATCTAGTAATAGCAAGCCACGTATTCAGTATCTTGGCCATTTCCACTGCAACTTCTAATTCCACTGGCTTCCAATTAAAATTTCTGTGACAGGCTTGTACGATTTTAGTGCCAGTAAATTCTTACCAAATATTTTTGACCTGCCTCGTCTGGTAAAACCCTATCTCTGTCTCTCTCTTTCTGCAAATATATAAAAAAACATAATTTCTTTTTTATTTCTCTCTCTCTAAAAAACCCCTCTCTCTCTAGGCATCTCCGATCTGTATCTCTAGTAACCGTTAGAAAGAGAGCCTCTTCAGGTACATCTCTTTCTATAAAATTTACATACCTGTGTGGTTAAATTTAGGGTTACGATTCTTGATTTTTGTTTGGTTGCTGAGAAAATTTGAGGAATAGAAAGAAATATATTTTTTTAATGGAGAAAATGGAATTGGAGTCATAAGTCTTGTGATTTACGTCGTTATTTTTTTTCTTGTTTATCGTGAAAAAATCAAGCATAACTGTTGAACCGGGATCAGTATAGCATTGTCTATAAATATCTGTAAATTTCCCAGTAACTGAAATAGGGTGTAATTATTGATCCATATTTATTAGAGAGAAAATTAGGTCTTCTGTTGTTTTTTATGTAAATTTTATAAGCCTGTTAATGATTTGTTTTCTGATATTATTTTCTTGACTCGAATTGCAGGTTTTTTTTTTTTATGGTAAAGAGGCAATAGGTTTTTTTCAATCGATCGCTGAAGTGTAGTAATTAGCTTATAATCTGTCTCCAATTAGAATACAAACATGAAGAATTGCGAAAGAATTGCCAATTTTGCTTTAGCAGGTATTTTATATATATATATATATATTTATTTTTTTTCTTTACTTTGACGAGCTTGACTTTGTGCTAGTACTGTGCTGCTCCTTGTAGATTCCCCTTTTTAGTTAACCCCCCTCTTTCATATGCCCGTGTGCTTATCTTATTGTCCTGGGTATTTTTCATAACTTTTTGAGCTTGGATGTCGGAAAATGGTTGAATCTCATGTGCAGCGAGGGGTTTAAAGGAGAGGAGGGCTCCTTTCTCTAGAGTAGCCCAGCCATTGGAGTAAAAAAAAGAGAAGGGGATTTTGAACATGATAGCTCTTTGTTTCTTGAAACTGATGTGTGGGAGCACCTTTTGTTTGTTCCGTGGCTCGGGAACTTGATGCGATTTTGATACCGTGTGTGTGATTTTCAATGCAGGTTTAACATTGGCACCACTTTTTGTGAAGGTAGATCCAAACTTAAATGTGATCTTGACTGCATGCCTGACAGTTTATGTCGGTTGCTATCGATCTGTCAAGCCTACCCCACCTTCAGTTAGTATAACAAGCATTACCATTTATTCTTTCCCCCTTTGTTTTTCCTGTTCCGGTGATCTGGATTGTGCTTGACTGAAATTTGCTGTGTTTAATCTTGCAGGAGACCATGTCTAATGAACATGCAATGCGCTTTCCCTTTGTCGGAAGTGCTATGCTGTTATCATTATTCTTACTCTTCAAGTTTCTTTCAAAAGATTTGGTTAATGCTGTTCTGACCTGTTACTTTTTTGTGCTTGGAATCGTCGCACTTTCGTATGTTCTTTCCACATGAACTTCAATGATTATATGCATAAAATAATTAAAAGTGTTGTTTTCTTTTTAATGTTTTTATTATTCTCATTTTTTCCTGTTTGCATTTTTCAGGGCAACACTTTTACCAGCTATAAAACGTTATTTGCCTAAGCATTGGAATGATGATGTCATTTCTTGGAATTTTCCATACTTCCGTTGTACGTGTTCTTATGAATCCTCTAGACATATTTCAAGTCCCCTTAAATGATTCTGAAAATTCAGCTGGTTTCCATCCTTAGATTATAATCATGGTTATTGAATGCTATACTGCTAGGTTGCTTATTTGTGGATGCTTGGAATTTCAACGGCAAATAAATGCTTCCTGATTCGTTACTTAATTCGAGCTATTTGTTGTTGCTTGTTGTTTTTGTTATTTTTTTGAACATGCTGCTCTATTTTATATTTATTTACTGATTTTCGGTTCGAAGGGAAGGAAATGTTCTTGTATCTTTATGGATAAGTAAAACCACACAAATTAAATGGTCATCTTTCTGTTTCTGTAACATCTTTTCTGCTCATAATGGGTGACATAGTTTTGAATCCCTGTTCCCATTTCTTAAAAACTGGATTTTGACAAGTTAGATGCTTGTACATGCATGTTTATCTGGCCGCAAATATAACACTCTTGGTGTCCTGGAGGTGTACTTCCTATTCGTACTTTAGATATATTAACGACAAGTTCCTTTGGATATTCTTGACTGGTTTTTACAGTGGTGCTTTGGACATTGTAAATGCTTGGTTATCTGCATGTTAAAGCATTAATGACCTTATGTTTCTTGGATTTTTCTTTGATTCAGTGGATGTCTTGATTGTATCATGCAGAATGATGTTTTTCCTTATACCTTTCTTGCACAGCTTTGGATATTGAGTTCACAAGATCTCAAATTGTTGCGGCTATTCCTGGAACATTCTTTTGTGCTTGGTATGCTTCCCAAAAGCATTGGCTGGCCAACAATATTTTGGGCTTGGCTTTCTGTATCCAGGTCTGGCGTCATTCAGTCAACAGATTACAAGCTAATTGCTTTGAGTTATTTATCTTCTGTAGAATACCCTCTTGGAAATTTCATGCTTTTGCATTATATCAACTCTCACCTTGTTCACATTAACCAAGCTATACACTGAAAAATATTATTAATTACAAGCTAGCATGCCTTATTTACTTTTGATGGTTTCAATTTTCAATTATATATATATATATATATATATATATATATATATATATTCTAGTCGCCTTCTTGTAGTTGCTTAAATCTTTGGGTATGCCTTTTTGTTCAACATTTTCCCCTGGATACTCTATATAATCTGAGGCATTTCATCAAATGTCAGAATGCAAGCTGAGTTGTCTAAATAGTGGATGGATCATTTAATAGCTTCCATATCTATACTTTTTTACATGTTCAGCACTTGCCAAGGACTTGTGTATGCACTGCAAAATTCCAATGTTCAATAGAAATGGGATTTTCTTGAGATAAATATTTTTTCCCCTAATAAATTGCGAGATATTTTTCACTAAAAGTACCTGTGATTGATATAGTTACTAAATTTGGATGGTTTTTAAATGATTTGATTTTGTGTTGCTTTTTCGCAGGGGATTGAAATGCTTTCCCTTGGTTCTTTTAAGACTGGTGCCATCCTCTTGGTAAGTAGTCTAATTGTGGAGTTCTTTTGTGTCTTTTCTGGATAACTATTGATTATACAATTGCAGATGTGGTTAGTTTGTTACATTAGTTAACTTATGTCTATATGCAGATTAAGTTACGGAATGCTGATATTCATGTTTCTTGAATATCATGTCCTTGAGAATTTATTTCCTCAGAATAAAGTTGCTTGTGTTTTTTTTCATATGTGCTTAGCCTATGTTGTGTTTGATGGCAGCCAGATTATTTGGAAAGTACATTTGTGGATAATATTATTGTTTCGTGCTGAATTTACATGACTGGGGCCGCCCTTAATGGGAAACTTCATGTAATCTTAAGGAAAAGGGCAGCCCCACTCACAACATTGATCAATGTTTCTCTAGTCCATTAAGAGAGCATACCTTGGACTCTTTATCTCATGGACCTTCTTTGGTACAAAAGGATAAGTTAGTGTACTATTGGATTAAGCAGTAGAGGTTAAAAAACTTAGCTTCTCTCACTTGATATGGAATTTAACATATGATTTAAGGTAAGAAAACAACATTACTAAGCTTGAAGATCTATCCATGTCTTTAGGATTTGAAAGCTTGTGCTTGATTTTTCTGTTATTCTGCAAAGGATAAGTTAGTGTAATATTTGATTAAGCAGTAGAGGGTTAAAAACTTAGCTTCTTTCACTTGTTATGGAATTTAACATATGATTTAAGGTAAGAAAACAACATTTTTAAGTTTGAAGATCTATCCATGGCTTTAGGATTTGAAAGCTTGTGCTTGATTTTTCTGTTATTCTGCAAAGGGACATTAAAGAGAGATAAGGAAAGTTTTCTATCCTTTTTTTTGTTATCCTACAGCTTGGCCTTTTATACAGCATAAGGCTCTAATTAGTAGAATTGTGTCTCTTAATGGGTTAAAGAAACACTATGTGAGTTGAGGGGAGTGCCCTTTTCCTTTAGATTACTATTCACAATTTAAATGTTGCCAATAGTCATGTACCTTTCCTTTTCCTTTCTTTTTTCTTTTAAGAAGTCAAATATAGCAATGAACAAAATGTTCAGAACAGTTAAATGCACAAAATTCCAAAAGGTGGAAATTTAACATTTCTTGGTCCTTGACTCCTGGTCATGAGTTTCAAAACAGCAGTTAATTTTATCATTTTCTTCCATGTTATATGCTACTGCTCTTTATTTTGATGACGCTAAGGGGGGTTTCTTGATATAGCCCTGGTCACTTTTTTCCTGGCAATTAGTAATTCTTCTGATATTTGATCTTTTTATCTTTAATTTATTGCAGGCTGGACTTTTTGTGTATGACATTTTCTGGGTTTTCTTCACTCCTGTGATGGTTAGCGTGGCAAAATCTTTTGATGCGCCTATTAAGGTTAGTTGTTGAGCTTATTCATCTTCAATGATATCATATTTGCATGTAAAAATGAATTTTGTTATTGAAGCTTTTGATATGATTTGTTGCAGCAGTCTAATTATTAGCATGCCTATTCTATTCTTCTGTAGCTTTTGTTTCCCACAGCTGATGCTGCAAGACCATTTTCCATGCTCGGACTTGGTGACATTGTGATTCCTGGTAAAGTGTCTAGTTAGATCTGCACCTGCATGATATTTGCTATTATGATAGACAGCTGCATTTGGTCTCTATGAGTAGTTGTCGACAATATTGAATGAAACTTTGTGACATTAGCATGGCCCAGTGTTCCATTCCATAGCTTATCTTCTATCTAGCTCAAAAATATTTTCATTGAATCTGCTTTTCAGTTAAGTAATATAAAATTAGTGAAACATATGGTTGATCTTCTATTGGGTTATTCCTTTGAAAGAAACCGAGTAGTCTTTGAAAGAAACTGTGTATCTGAAAAGATCCCTGCACATTAGCTGGAGAGAGAGAGCTTTACATAATCTTTCTATATCAGATGCATATATATAAAGGCAGCCAATATTTCTGATTTTAGCATCAGAAAGTTGAAGATGCAGGGTCAAATAGGTTGATTTGGTTACAGGAATTGCTGTTGATAGTAATGCACACTATAGAGTGATCATCTACTCCTAGGTTCTTACATTGGTTGTTATATATATTTTTGCCCTTTCAGGTATTTTTGTAGCTCTGGCATTGCGATTTGATGTGTCCAGAGGAAAAGACAGCCAGTACTTTAAGAGTGCTTTTCTTGGATATGCAGCTGGTTTGGTCCTTACAATTATTGTCATGAACTGGTTCCAAGCTGCTCAGGTGACTTGTCTCGATCCTTTTTCTTGTTTTTCTTCTCTATTTTGTATGTCAGGATTATTATCCCCTGTATTGATCGCTGTGCTTTCTTATTATTATTTTCAGCCTGCGCTTTTGTATATTGTACCAGCTGTTATAGGATTCTTAGCTGCTCATGTCCTATGGAATGGTGAAGTCAAGCCAGTATGTCCTGTTATGATCTTATTTCTGTTGCTTTCAGTGACCACCTTTCTATTATAATTTCTTAGAAATTTCTTCTCCTGAGAAGTCATCTTAATCATACTCGGTTGTCTGATATAGTATTTTTTTTATTTGGGCATAATATGCAGTTAATGGAGTTTGATGAGTCCAAGACTGCTGTGTCATCTCAAGAAGATAGTGGAACCAGCTCTAGCAAAAAGGTGGAATGATGGGAAAAAGAAAACCTCAGATACTGAAACTTAGTGTCAGGGAAGAAATATGTTTATTTTCATTGAGGACATAGAATGCTACAACTCTCAACCTTTTTGCCAACTTATGCAACTTGCACACCAGTGTAACAGGTTTTGGAATTTTAGCCCCAAAAAAAAAAAATTAGTCTCTCACAGCAGGACCATTTTAGACCGTCAGTTTTTTTTTTATTATTTATTATTCTTAAGCCTCCATGATTTTACCTGAGAAGTCTTCTTGCGAGGAAAGGCTTGTGTGGTGATCAGATAAACCACTCTGAAATGAGATCATCTTGGTAGTGGACCAAATGGTTTCACCGCTAGCTCATCAAGTGAATTGGGAATATGATTAATTTGTCTAGCCTTGTCTTCAGTTGTTTTTTATTTAGAAAAATATATAAATATTTTATTTTTACGTTTTAAATTTATTTTTTTATACCAATACATTAAAACAATTTAAAAATATAAACAGATTATGTTTTTTTTAAAAAAATTAAATTTTTATAAAACGTTGTTGTTTGGAACATGAATCAAAACTGCAGTTTCAGCCCAGTGAGAATTTAACCTGGGCCCAGCCCATGCACTTCCCGTGGTTGCTTGTTTTGCTGGTGAGAATTTAATCTGGCCTCCTCCCCTGTTAAGAAGGTGAGATGGATTGGTTTGGACTTCGGAGGGATGAAAGGGATGTTCGACATGTTTGGTAGAATGGATGGATTCACCTCTTCCTCTTTGTGTTTTACATTTTTAAATACCCAAATTCATCCTTCTTATCGTATGACTCTGCATTTCTTTTTAGAGAGTATCTCTCAACTGTTCTATCAGAAGATACGATAATGATAAAATTCCACACCAACAAGGAACCACTAATTATATCAAAAATAAAAATAAAAATGGGAGTTCCTTGATCGCTTAATACCATAGAGATATATAGTATGTTTTGATTCTATTTAATCGTAAGTAGCATTTGGTGAAGCCATATTTTTTTAAAAAATAATTTTTTTATATTTTTCTATCATTTAATATGCTGATGTTAAAAATATATTTTTTAAAATTATTATTTTGATACATTTCCGAGAGAAAAATACAATTTAAGACCAGTTTATTTTTGGGTTAGAAATTTTTGTAAAAAAATAGTTTTTTTATTTTAAAATTATTTTACATGTAATATAAAAACTAAAATTTTAAATTTTTTAAAAAGACGGTTATGGTACAGTTTCAGAAGAGGCTTGGGTATCTTGATTCTTGAATATGCAGGAGTAGTTCATTCCTGTTTTGCTATCACAAGCGTTTTTTTAATTTGAATTTCTCTGACCTGATGTGATAAATTGAAGAGGTGGTGTTGAGAGAGGTAGAGTCAGCAATTTTAGCCCTCCTATAACCGGCCCCTGGTTAAAAATCACCAGTATTTGATTTTCTGGGAAATAAAATATTGATAGATTTAATTATCACAGGAAAATACCCACGTATCAATAATATATCTAGATTCATCAACCGTTTTTTTTTTTTTTTTTAAATAGATGAAATTGAAGTGAGTTACAATATGGAATTCGAATGAGTTGCTCGAGACTCCAATCTGAAATCAGTCGGATGGAATAGAAAATTATTTTTGAAAAAAGTAGGAAGAAAACCCTCTCCAATTTGTGCTTGCATGTATGTGTACATCAATTCCCTGTGAACTTTCATGAAAGATAAATACTGCATCTTTACTCATATAATGCAAGAAATATTTCATAATGTGATTTCTTTTGTTTTTCCTGTTTAATTTGGGAGTATTTTTTTATTTATAATTGAACAGCTCATTAATATAAATAATATCCAAATACCAAACTCAAGAATAAAATTAAGAACAATCCACTTTCCAAATTGAATTTCATTGAATTGAAAAAACCCAACTGTAATTTTTTATTTTTTTAAAAAAGAAGAAGAAGAAGAAGAAGAAGAAGAAGAAGAAAATTGCTGGATTTGAACAGAGAATTGAAACAAATGCAAACCCAACAATACAATAAATTAGAGAAGAAAGAGAGAAGTCTTGTGAATTCAATTCCCTCTCTCTCTCTCTCTCTCTCTCTCTCTCAACTCTGCCTTCCAGTCTCCTTCCAAAAAAACGCCCCTCTCTTTCTCTCTCTCCTAACACATCAGAGAAGAAAGCTGAGTTCCACGCAATCAAACCTTAGGAAACGAAACCCATCTTGCATTTTCTATTTTAGTAGTTTTATTGGTCTAATGGGGTTCTATTTATGAGCCAATCAAAGCCATAGAAAAGAGAGAATCCCTTGAAATTCAAATACCATGGAAGGTAACACATACCCCCGCTCCCCCTCTTTCTGGTTTCAATCTTATGATCATTTATACACTCTTTTGAGTTTTATTTTTCGTTCGGTGGGTTGCTAGAAATCTTTTGCATGGACAATAAGGGTTATTTTGGGATCAGCAAGATAAGTAACTGTTAGAATTTCCTTTAGGGGTTTTTTGGTTTTTTGAGGAAACTGGAATTCTGTGTGAAATGGGGTTTTGATTTTGGCCCAAATTATGGAAATCCTGGCTATATGTTGCTGAACCTTTCGTTTCGTTGATGTTATCATTTTGTCTTGCAAACGAAACATGCCGGCAATCTTTTCAGGTGAAGCAAGATCATTTTCACTGTTAATCATCACACATCTGAATTTTGTCATTCTAGCAGTTTTTTTTTTTAATCTCAAGGTTGTATGCCTGTAATAATGTTTGTTTTGTGTTCCAAATGCTCTTGAGGTTTCAGATGGAATGTATGTTTATATAAAAGATATTGTGAAGTATTTAACCTTAACGCTTAAAACTTCGAGTGAACATTGGGTGCTGATTGAGAATTCCTTGAATAATGTTTGTGGAATTGGAATACTTCATATATAAGCCAATGGGTTACACTGAGCATGAATTACGATTGGTCCGAGTGTAATGCGAGAAAGTTATTTTGAATCACAGTTGTTCTGAAAGTAAACATGGTTTTGGCTATCTAGTTATGGCTTACATCCATGAAATAAGGTGCATGCTTTCCCCTACGAACTTTTCTCGGGCTTGACTTCAAAACAATCAAAGGCATTATAAATATCTTTCAAAGCACTCTAGATGTTCGTGTGAAAACAGCGGCATTTTACCTGTTATGCTTGCTTTGTCCACCAGTTCTTTTAAAGCTACATGCCGCCCACTCCCTTTGCTTGGCCAAATTTACTCTAGTCAAACTGGGATTCATTATTGACCATGATCAATCTCATTTACATGTTCTTCTTCGAAACATGGTGCATTTAATATCCTTTGTGATGAATTATTGTGAACGTGGATTTCTACACCTTCCCTGATTAACTAATTTAGTTTTCTTGAGTTAAATTGGTGTTGTCACTTCCTCACTTTATACACAATAGCACGATTCTACAGTTTTTTATTCTGCTTTTGTACCCGATATGCTTCTATGCTTACATCACTGTTTTCAACTCAATGGCTTGATTTTCTTGTACAAGGTAGCAGAATAGGGAACCTTATAAGTTCTGTTTGGTGTCTTTGCTCTTCTCTCACGCATGTTCTTTTTCACTCTGTCTTATAAAAAAATCAATGTTCAGAATCAAGTGAAGTGCATTCTGAAGAGAATAGAGTTTCTCTAGAGAAGAATTTAAAAAGGACAGTCAAGACGCCGGCCCAGGTTATTGCTTTGGAGAGCTTTTATAATGGTACTATTTCATCTCGCACATATTTTATTCAACGCACACATGGCTGTTAGTCTCTATGTTCTTGAGGTGATGTCTTTACTTTTTCACAGAGCACAAATATCCTACGGAGGAAATGAAATCAGAACTTGCAGACCGAATTGGGTTGACAGAAAAGCAAATATCTAGCTGGTTTTGCCACAGAAGGTTAAAAGACAAAAGATTGAAGGATGAAGGATACACTAATGGACGACAAGATCGGTCTAGCAGTATTCTCCATGATCGTGGTAGTGGATTGAGGCAAGATTCATGTGGCAGTACTAAACAAGGTGATTATAGGAATATCGATCCAAGGGAAGTTGAAAGCCAGAGACTTTATGGTCAAGATTTTCATACTGCTGATCTAACCTATGACCGTACAAGTCGCTATACAGGGAATGTTAGCGGCATTGATGATATATCTTCAGGAAGTAGCTCATCGTCGCAAGATAAGTTTGTTTCTCAAAGAGAGGATCCTTATGATACAGAAACCTCAAAGTACCTAGCACAGAATGGAGCTTCCATGCCATTAATTCCCAACGGTGCTGAGAGTTTTGGGTATAAACCATCAGGATATTTGAAAGTGAAGGGTGAAATTGAGAATGCTGCTATTACTGCTGTCAAGATGCAATTGGGCAGGCATTATAAGGAGGATGGTCCACCTCTTGGTGTTGACTTCCAGTCACTCCCTCCTAGTGCATTTGCATCCCCAAGTAGAGATCCAGTCAATGGTAAGTTCTAATGACCTCCTAAGGAATTCCATGCAAATTTTGCTGGCAGGAGTTTCCTAATAAATTTTGCTTTTCTAGTTTTATATTCTTTTTGAGTTTTCTCTGATTCCTACTTGGAGGAAGAGCATTAGGAGGAGAATGCAGGGATGCAAATATTTCCATTTGTATGATTTGATGGCTTCGGTTGCATTCCAAATGAGTTATGTCTTACTTTATTGAATGCAGCAATACTTACTTCAGTAGCATCTGCATTAAACTTAAATGTTTGATGCATGCTTGGCAATAAATAGCCCATTTGTTTCTCTGCCTACTTAGACTTGCAATTTACCTTATAAATTCTTCAATGGAAATGGGTTACCATTACGTTTGCATTTGATGCTGGGAGCCAGAATTTATTTTTTTTGGTTTCCTCTTGATGCCATTTTTCTGCAAAAGCTGGCAGAAGCATTGAGTCTTCACTCCACTCATTGTTGACATATATTTCACTATAATTTGATATACTCCTTTTTCTTAGTTACAACAATGTACACTCCACTTTTGTTTACTTTGATATGCTGTTTATGGCAAATCATCTTTGCAGGACCAATCTATGTAGGAGATCTTGTTGGGATGCGTTCTCCTAATGTTTCTGGAGTTCGAAAGCAACCCAGTCTCAGTGGTGTGAGTAGATCTTATGATACATTTTCTTGGCCTTATAGTTAGCGACATCTTGATATCATGTTATACATGCTCATTTATCACATTAATCAATATAGAAACAAGGGTTAAATTTAGTGCCTGCTGCGTTGTCCGAATGTAATGGGATTGAGAACATTGATACTTAGGTGAGTTGAGTTTATCTTGTGCAAACAAAATGGTTGTCATTCGCTTTGGACAGATAATTTAATGGTGTCAGAACTATGACCATTATAATATAATGGTAAACAAATTAGTTTGAGGCTCAAGTTCTGCAGGCCCATGCTGGAAACCTCTATGTCCTCCACCTCTCCATTATTCCCAAAGAGGTTGCCATCCCTTGTTCAACACCATTGTGGCTTTCACTTTACTTTTGCTGCCATTTTGCCACCAACCATGCACCACCAGCAATTATGCTTGCAACATATTTCCTTCCTCATTTTGGTATGTTCCAAAGAAAAGGTTCAGTTAGGCATTGAAATGTCAGGGGGCTAGTTTGTTTTTATTTTTTATGTCCAAATGACTTCTTGGACTCCGTTTTGCCATCGCCCAGATCTTGCTTGGTGTCAGTAGTTGAAGTGATAATAGTTGTTTTTTGAAGTTCTGATGAGAGCTCATAGTCACACCTTCATGGAAACTCATACGAATTGGAATGCCATTTTAAGTATAATTATTATATTTGTTTTATACCTTCGCAGAGATATGAAGTATATAGCACCAAGATGAGTTCTCATGATTCATATACAGAGGGAGCAAATTGTAATCCCGAGCATGGATCCGATTCTCATGAGAGAAAATCCCGTCACCATCTAGAACAGAAGTCTACCTATAATGGTTCCAATTCTAATGCAGGCGGGAACTCTACCATGGATATGCCTGATGATCTTGCTGTTGAAACGTCAGTCTATAGAAGCAAAAGAAATTATAGGACGAGCTCGAAGCATGATTTTGAAGGGAGAAGATCAGATTCTTTTGCAACCCATCATGGCCCTCGTGGTAGGAGAGAAAAGACAGAAGCTTGGTTGCATGATTGTGATAATGACAATCCTAAGATAGCTCGAAGGAATGACTACATGTCTAAGCCTTCACACTCGATTCTTGGACCTGGAAAATCTCTTGTTACAGAGGAGAGAGCACCATTTACAAAGACGGAAAAGGTTCTCTTATTTGTTTATGTCCTTCTGCTTGTATTCTTGAACTGTTCCATGCTAAAATATTTAGCATAATATCAAGTTATACATTGGGTATGTTTAGGAGGAAAAGCTTTATGGAGAAATGAAGAGAATGAAAGGCTCGCATGATTCAGTTAGAGTAAAGAGGCATCCGAGAGATGAAACAGCTGTGAGTTTATAATGTGGTCAGCTTATGGGAATATTTTGAGTATATACTGCGTGTTGCATGTACTTTCATCCTCAATAGACTTGTAATTCACACATTTACTTTTTATAAATGTACATTGATTATGACACCTCCACCTTTTGGGTTAATATTTGAAGGTTGCAAAAAGATTCAGAGCTGACCTTCCACAGCAAGAACATGTGACAAAAGCATCAGTTTCTGGTATGCGCCAAAGAACAAATCTGACTGAAGGGTAGGTAAAAATTTCTATATGTAATGATAATTTTCTTTTCTTCTTTATTTTATCAATTTAGTGTGTATGTGTTGTGCATGTTTTGTCAATTTTGATGGACTTAAAATGGTTGTTAGTCTTTAATGAATCTGAAAATTCCCATGAAGAGAATTACAGTACAGTATCCATGTCTCATGATGCATTTAGCCGAACAAATTTTAGTTTCCGAAGTAAGTTGCTTTATCTAGATGGAAATAAATGGTTGTGTAGATGGTTACTGTGGTGTGGTTTACACCACCACTTGTACTCTGATGCAGTTGTGGTAGTTTGCATTGTTAAGCATGGGTACCCTGTTTGTTGTGTTATCGATTTTTTTGTTTCACCTTTCAGGTGAACTGAAATTAGTACCTCCCTCTGTCATGATGGCTAACAAGAATAGGAAACTTGCTACTGCTATCTAAAACTATTTCAGGATCCATAACCCCATAAAGCCTTCCTTTTGAAAAGCTGGGTGAAAAGAGACGAGGGATAATTGTCAAGCAGATTTCTCTTTAATCATACATCAATGAGGTACCAATTATCTATGGAACACGTAGAAGTGCATTAGAATCTAGAGAGCATGACCTTGGGCTTTGCTTTCACTGAAGCTGTAGGCATTGTGTGACATGGGATGTGCCAACCGACATTGGGAGGTTATATGTGTCTGAAACAGACCGATTCTCACAGACTTGCCGTGAATACTTATTTGAATCATCTATAGTGATTAACACTGGTAAAGCTTGTTTTCATGTATAAATTGGCTGATTGTGAAATAAGTCATATTAATTCCTCTTGTAAGATGCAGAGTATTAACTCTTTGATCACCAGACTTCACATTGTTCACCTGTCATGTCAAGACCGATTGGGTTCATATGTTTGAAGTGAGATTCAAAGCTCAAGAAATGCTAGGTGTCGGTGTTTGTATATGAGGATGCCGGATGCCTGGTTTGGTCGAGATGCTGACTTGTTAGTTAATCACTATTTTCAGTTTTGACAGATATTTGTTTTCTAAACATGTAACTCTGTCTCAGTTATGATTAATTGTCAAAATATTTCGTACTGCCTGCAATGCAAACCTGATCATTTCTTTCCCTTTTTCTGAATAGGCTACAGAGCTTATAGCATTCTTCATGCTTTGTGTATTTTTCAGGTCTGTCATGGAGAGGCCATCTAGTTTCAGCGAGGATGAAACTGCAGAAACCAGTTCTTCAGCAGAATGAGGATCTGACAATTGATGGATTTGGATGGTATATGGGTTTGTGAGATCACCTGTCAGAAAGACAGCGATACCCATTTACCTGATGAAGATGGTACGAAGTTGTACAGTTGAGAGAATGTATTTCATCTGTTGGTGATGTTCCCATTCTACGAGGAATGAAATTTTAGTTCGTTATGGCAACCAATTGGTTTAGCCAGTGATGTCATCAAGTATATACTTCGTAGTTTGTACAAATTTTGTCCTGAATACTAAAATTCTTTCCGGAGATATTCTGATTGTAAATCTGATTGGGCAAGACCCCTTCGATGTTGATGACCGCGTGCCACTGCACAGCATGCCGGTAGTGCTTTTTCGTTAAGGCAAATGATAGCAAGACTACTCTATAAAGCTGTTTTCAGGGGATGATTGAAGTACTTTCTAGTTTCTATAACTAATGCATGACATGACCTTTTCTTTTTTTCCCTTGGTTTAATATTTTATTTTCTCCTTGGTTTGCAAGGTGATTGTTTGTTTATTGGAAATTCTACGATGATTAACTTTTGGGGTAGCTTTGATGGTTAAGTAGATATATTCTCTTCTAATGAAACTGGAAATAAAATAACAAAATTCTCATGATTTTCTAGTTTTGACATGGATAATCAGAAAAAGACACTTAATAAATGGATCCATGACAAAATCTTAATTTGTAAGAGAATCCATCAATCCGAATAACCCAAGGAGATTAAATATCACGGAGCACAAATTTATTAAGCTTTTCAAAGAATTTAATTATGATTAGTAACCTCCACCCAAGAGAAATCCCAGCCTAGCAAAAACCAGTAACCTCCACCCAAAAGAAATCCCAGTTTAGGATAAAAACTAGACATCTACCTGCGCATATGCGAATCCTTTTATATATTAATTACCTGATACAACATTAATGTATATCATAATCTATAGATGATTGAATTTGGAAATGAAGCATCATTCCATTGAGTAATTGGTATGATATCACATGGCATGAAAAGGGGGCATGAAGTTTCAGCATGGTTCAAATGATGTACAGATTTTTTTTGGTTCACCATTGAATCAGTCATGGTTTATCTCTTCAAGGTTCTTCTTCTGCAAGGGTCTCTCCTGTCAGGAGGAGTGGTCTTGTTGGAGGAATAAATATCATTATTTGGATATAGCATCAGTGTACTTGAGGGGAGGGTGACTATTGTTCCAATGCATGTGGCAAGTTTTGAGATCTCAAGCCGCATATCAGTGTCAGCAAATCTCTTACAGAGGGTGATAAAGGAAAAAAACATAATTATTTTTCGTTGCGTTGAAAACTACAAAGTACAAACAAAGTTAGGAGATCTCGCCTTGTTGTAGCCCTTCGGTTGTTGTTTAAAGACCGATTTCATCAAGAAATGCATCAAATTAATGGGTTTGATTTGTCCGACATAATAACGTCTTTAACTTGTCTTCCATGTTTTTCTGGTCTTCGTTGTTTCCTTTTGGTTTACTAATGGATTGCATGCTGCAGCTGTAATTAGGGTTTTTAGATACGAGGATCTCGTTTTACTGGAGGGGTGAAGTCGGTATTATGTTTCATAGTGATATGGAGACAGACGGTTTGTCGGTGGGAGGGTGAAAGGTCGTGCGTTGGGGTTAGTTTGTTTGACTGGCAAATTAAATTCTTTAATATTTAATTAACGAATACGAGGCATTTCTTGGACGCGC
>Ga0325410_1001306_pt1 | contig 27493 bp, 14 predicted proteins | sample PopdelMetagenome_16_FD_206182 | JGI IMG/M metagenome (GOLD analysis project Ga0325410, IMG submission 206182) | Populus deltoides microbial communities from Bellville, Georgia, United States - Xylem-PdIQD-R3 | ecosystem: Host-associated > Plants > Phyllosphere > Stem > Wood/Secondary xylem...
AAGGGAAGGATAGTGTGTTTATGAGATATACATGTGTCCTGCCCTTTTATTTATTATTTATTTATTTAAAAAGAGAATTTTTTTTGTTCTTGGAAATGGTGAAGGTTGTTTATATTCTTTAAAAAAAGAAATTTAATGTAGATTTTAAAAGATTGATTATATTCTTTTCGTGTTTTTGGTAATATAGTATAATGTAGATTTCAAAAATGTTTTCTATTTAAAATTTTATTAAAATATTTTTTTATTTTTAATATTATTATATTAAAATTATTAAAAAACATTAATTTAATATTTTTTCAAGAAAAATATATTTTTAAAATACACAAGTGAAGCATGTATTTAGTATTATAATATATAATATTTTTTTAAAACAAATTTTGTTTAAAAACTTATCAAAATCATTTTTTTATATAGTATTGCTGTTTGTTTATGTGTTTGAAAAGTATTTTTGAAAAAAACTGAAAATTTTTAATTTTTTTATTTTAAATTAATATTTTTTAGTTTTTCAAATAATTTTAATATACTAATGTCAAAAATAATTTTTTAAAAAATATTATTTAAATACTTTTTTAAATAAAAAATATTTTAAAAGTAACCACACTCCTAAACACTTTTAAATTTTTAAAATCTGCACAGGCTGATTAAAAAACCTCACTATCTAGAATTTTATTTGGGTTTTTTTTTTTAAATTGAATTGAGAAAAAGATATTTTAAAAAAAATTGGTTAACTTATCAGGTCAACCCAACCAAAATAAAAAAATAAAATAATAATAATATTTAATAAAATAATTAACCATGTTATCCATAAATTAATCTAATGACCCAGAGGAAAAAAAATTAACCGAGGCAAATGGTGATAAAGGAGGGGGAAATGTGAGTTTAATAAAGTTTGATACTTGATTGAGGAGGGAGGGAATGAGCTGGAGCTTTCACGTTATGGAGGAGGGTTTTTCTTGGATTTCTTTGGCTTGGTGGGGAGGGAAGGAAGGAAGGAAGGAAGGCAGGCTGAGGTGTAAAGTAAATGATGGAGTGTTAGGTTGTTTTTTCTTTTCAAACATTCAATGTATTTTGAAGTTTAAATCTTGTTCATGAAGACTGAAAAAAAGTATTTATTAGATAATTATATTTAAGTCCAGGTTTTGTTTTTTTAATTTTCTGAATTTCAATGCGTTCTTGAATTTTTTAATTTAAAGCAAAGTTTTAGCTAATAACTCAAACTTGGATTATCGATCTCTTGTTGATTTTTTTTATTGATTTTAAAGCTCACCATTCGTTTACAAAAATAGAAAAAATTATACTTCTATGAAGAAAGGGATGAGTTGATCTCTCAACTTGTCACAATTGATTAACTATAGAAATTAAACTTATTATGATTTTAAAGGGATTAAATTAACTTTTTTTTTCTTTATAATAAAATTATTGAACTTAATTATTATCCCTTAAAGGTTTAGTTTTGATGAAAGTGGATTCGATCTCTACATTATTTTACCAATGTTTTAATTCTTAAAGAAACTAAATTATTTATAAATATATATTGTCAATCTAAATAAAAAAAACCTTAAAATTAAAACATGAAGAGATGTAACTTAATTGATTAGATTCTAAGTTTACTCTTTAAAAATCATAAAATCAAGTCTTATAAACCTCAAAGTCATTAAAAAGTTACATGGTTATTAACTTCAGAGTTCGTGAGATTAGTTAAAATACACACAAACTAATTCAGACATCCACATTAAAATATCTGTACTTTTTTGTCTTTAAATCTCTTGTTTTCCCCGTTATCACAAGGAAAAAATATATGGATTTCGTTAGTGTCATCTACCTTTTTGTTTTTTTCATTTAATACATGCATGTATTGGTGCTGTCTTTACATAAAACAAAATATTATAGTTTTTCTACCTTATTCTCTGATAATATAAATCAGCTAGCTCACGAGGCTCTTTACTTTATGATTTTTGTCAACATGGTCCTTCATCATTTGTTTTTATCAATACAACCACTACTATATTTAATAGTTTTCCCAACAAAAAATTCTATCGGTGTTTACATTAATATGCTGTCGGTTATTATTTAACCAATGAATTAACAAAACATATCTGAAATATAATGTTTTTAGATGACTAAAATTAGAAATCCATGGAAAAGGAAACTACTAACAATGAAAAATTAAATAAAAAGTTATTATTCTCCATCAACACATTAAGCATAATCCTAACAGATATATGTGTGTATTAATATTAAAAAATGCATTTAACCAAAACACACGATGAAAAACTATAATTTTTTGCATAAAATAATAATAATAAATCATTAATTAGACCCAAGAGTCTCAAATATTTCTCAATTGGATCCTTTTGTCCATATTCATTAGCCATGCCGGTTTATTATATAAAATATGCATAATAGATATTGGTACGTAAACGTTGACAAGCTTTGATAGAAGGAACTAATTGAGAAATGCATTTACGTGCCAATATCTATTAATAATTCTTTGATTTCAATTAATAAGATCAGGAATCTTGAACTAAGAATTTGGTTATAAAGCTAATTAAAAAAGATTTTTGGAGCAATTTTACTAATTGGTCTCGTTGATATTCATGATATATATATATAATTAATGCTATTAATTACACACATATATAACCATACTACACATATATATATATATATATATATAATTGTTTATCAGCTTATATATGGTCAACTTTGTTAAGAAATATATTTATTTTATTTTATTAATTAAAAATAAAATAATATTTTTAATTTATCCTTTATATAATCTCTTTATATTTATATTAAAATAAAAACATCAGAATAAAATGATAAATAAAACCTTATCTATTTGTTTTGCTCTCCAAAATCCTATTGCTATATATATTATCTATATTATATTATAATATATTAATACACTCTATAAATTCGTTTTGTCTTTTTATCATATGGTGTCGTTATCCTTAATGCACGCAGCACGCTCTTCTTACTATATATCCATATAATTAAGGCTGCTATTATCCTTTCCTCCAGCAAATTCTCTAGTCCAGGCACCAACGTGAGGGGATCTTTCCTGCGGAGGCCACGAGGTACTAGCTAAGCATCAGGTTATATTTATTTTTATATTTTAAAAGTGTTTAAAAAAATTATTTTTTTTATTTTTTTTTTTAAATTAATTTTTTTTAGTGTTTTTAAATATTTTAATGTGTTGATATCAAAAATAATTTTTAAAAAATAAAAAAATATATTATTTTAATACATTTCTGAATTAAAAATATTTTAAAAATCAATAATAACTACACTTCCAAACATGCTTTGAAAAACTATAGCTGTCTTATCTGTTCTAGATTTGCAATTCCATCTCTACTGCATAACCAAACATGAATTTCTTCCTATCCAGCTCCTCATGAATGAAATGATTAAAAAATATATATAAATATGAATAATATTCTGAATCCTGGGATTCTTTGATATTGATATTTCACCCGATTTATTTATTAGATTTTAAAGTTGGGGAGGAATGCTATATATCTATGGGGGGGAACAAGAAAAGGAAATCACATTGTTAGATTATGCATGCGTACCCATAGAAAAGAAAAAAAAGGGAAAAGGAAAAGGGGAAAATAGAGGGCTAACTATATTATAATCTCATTATTAAACAGAGCTTAATTTATAGGAAGAGATTACATCCATTGTTATAAGAATGAGCTTCGCGGATTGACTTCGAAATTTGTCGATCCAAGGTACAGTTTGGATTTATCAAGTGAAAAAACTTGTATTTTTTTTAAATAATATTATTTTAAATCTTTTTAAAAATTAAGAAAACTTAAATTAATTAGGATTAACTTACTTACTTTATGATACAAGTTTTAAATAGACAACTATGGTAAAATAGTGATTTCAAAAATACTTCCGTTAATAAAAGGCTGGTGTTAATAGATGTAAGAGTTGTTTGGATAACTGTGTTCTTTTAAATTTATTTTTTTAGTTTAAAAATAATTTTTTGTGTGTTTTTGAATTATATTAATGTGTTAATATCAAAAATAATTTTAAAAAATAAAAATAAAATTATTTTAATGAAAAATACTTTAAAAAATAATAAATATTATAAAAATAATAATAATAATTGATGTATAGTAGTGATGAATACGATGATGACAACCAATCAATACTATTGATATGGAATTTTCTTGCCAGTTATGTAATGATAAACCATGATTAAAGTGTCATGTGTGTTCAATCAAATTAATTAGTTGAAAACATGTGTATTTATATTTCAATAATTAAACATTATATTCACAATATGCATTAAGAGACCTTACGAGAGAGAAACAAAATGATTTTTCCTAAGAAAAGTCTTTGGGTGAAGATTTTTTATAATTATTTTACTTAAACTAAATGATAGGTTATGTTGTGAGCCTTAATTTAAGATGCATGCTACATATTTTTTACCAAGTACGAATCAAGAAAAAAAATAGCAAATAAATCAATACCGGGCCAACTGTATATAGATTTTGAATTGATAGTAGTTGTTTTTAAAATTATTTTTTATTTAAAAATATATTAAAATAATATTTATTTTATTTTTTAAAATTTATTTTTCATACCATCATATCAAAATAATTCAAAAATATTAAAATATTAAAAAAAAAACATAACGTCACCAAAAAAATAAATAAATACTATCTATTCAAAATAGTTGTGTTAGTAAAAAATATTAGAGAATAATATAAATCATATTTTGGAATCTCAACTAACAACTTAAGCTATTAGATTGAGATGATTCTTTGATATGATATCAGAGTCTTGATGACCAAGTGGTCATGGTTTTGAATTTCACTATCTTTATTTATTTGATAAAAATTAAGTATAAGATACTGTGACCCTGTGTAAATTTTAAATCTAAAAAGTTTTTATTTAAGAGGATATATTATAGAATAATATAAATTATATTTTAAAATTTTATCTAATTATTTAAGTTATTAAATTAAAATAATTTTTTAATAAAAAAATAATGACATCGAGAGAGATGGAGGATGGAGACGACAATTGTTATAAGAAATTGACGGTATTAGTAGTTAAATTAACAACAAGTGCCGGCGACAATGACATGATAATGATCGATGGTATTGACGAGTCGGTGATGGTGAAGTTGTGGTTTTAATGAAAAAGGTGTATTAGTAGTTAAAAAAACAAAGAAGAAGTATATCAACCCATCCTTGTCATATTTGCACATATTAATTTGATAATTTAAAAAGTTTGTTTTATTTATTTATTTCTTATATTCAAGTTTTTAATAAATTTATTTGAATATTGAAATGCATCTTGTTTGGCAAAGCTCTAGACCGATTAAAAAAAATATTTACTTAGTATTGTGGTGTTTTTATAAAAATATTTTTTAATTTAAATAATATATTTTTTAAACTTTTTGATATTATTATATCAAAATAATTAAAAATATATTAATTTAATTTTTTTCTAGTTAAAAATAGTTTAAAAAATAAATTTAATCACATTGCTAAGTAAAACCAGAACCTAAATTAGTCTTGAAACTCTCGCAAATAAGTCTTATTCTTCACTGAAATGTTTTTTATTTAAAACTAAAAGATGATATTAAAATATTAAAAATATTAATTTAAAATTAAATAAAATTTAAACTTTTTTAAAAACACAATCTCATCCCATCGTCATCACGCACTTCCCCAAGAACCCTAATACATGTCACTTAGGCCATACCTTGTGGCCCCTTCTGATTGGTCACCGTACCATATGTAACACGTAGCTGTCATATAAACACAACAAAAACCCGCCAGGTCTAATCCTCGTATAAAATATCTGCACGTAGGAACCAGAAGATTTCTTGAACAGAGACCAGGACACAGTCATCGGACACGTGTTGTGTCACGGGTCCCTATGTTGGCACGTGCATGACTTTGTGGTTCTACGTTGACACGTTACTTTACGTGTTGCAATAGCTACCGCATCACCTCGCATATTTAAGGGTTTGCTTTCTCCATCTTTTTCACGTCGATCGTGCAGGTCCAACTTTGCACAAGAATATCATATTCATACCATATCCTTTTTGCTCTTTTCCTGTAAAGTCACAGGGTTTTGTTTCTTTGAAATGATGGAAGGTGATACAACTATGGCGGCGAGGATTGATAGAAAAACGTCAATAGAATTTGAGCCAAGGACTCTAAGAATGGAGCAAATCCAATTTGCCAGGGTATGTGCGTATGCTGCTCAGTTTATATCTCCTCGAGGCTTGAGGGGTCTTAGACGGTTTTGTTTACAGACAATTCTGTGTTTGAAATGGTTATGGGACTGATAATTAGGTAGGATGGAGTTCATATTAGGTAATGCATGCTAAAATTGGGTTACGATTTGTTACAGGAAGCAGCTCTATATGTGTTGAATACGAGCAGCATAGAAGCTGCTTTGAGTATATTTACAGAGGTAAACAACCTTTTGGATTATTGCATTCTGTGTTTGCATGCTCTTCATATCTTTTCTTAACTACTCTCTCGTGATTGTAGGGTGTGGAGCCGGTGGTGGGTGTGGCAAGACGAAATGCAGACGCCATTAATAGGATGGAAATGAGTAAAGAAAAGCAGTATTGGGAAAATGAAGATGAAGATGAAGACGAAGACGAAGACCTGCAGCTGCCTGGGATAAGAGAGATAGCATCTGCTCCTTTTTAACTGATTTAGTTGTCAGCACAACTTTATATGTAAATACGATTAGTTAATTAGCTATCGGCCTCTGGTGTACGGTGTACAGGATCCAAAATCGGCCTTTCCAAATACCGGCCTACCTATCTACACATAACTCAATTCATTCAAACATCTTCTTCTCTTTCTTTGCAAGAATTTCATGTGTATAAAACACCTTATACATGAAATAACAAGTAAAAAAAGTTCATCTAAGTTGTTTTTATTTCCTTATAAATGAGAAATTAATGAATAATCTTAAATGAAGTTACTATTATTAATGGTTTGTTGTCATCGTCGTAGCCGTTCAAGACAATATCCGAGCTGTTGTTCAGAACTTGCGAGTTTTCCATGATTTCCTCTCGCAGGAGGAAACCATAGTTCATCCTAGGCATAATTAACCAAGATTGATGTCTTGTGGGTTACTAATTTAGGTAAAGTAGGTGAGCAGAGTGGCAAGAAGTGCCGCTGTCTTGCTAGGAAATGGACAATTGGTTAATGTATGGTCCCGAACTAGTATATACTAAATGGACCTGCTGATGGTGGATAGGAAGTGCTTTACTAAGATTGTCTTGGACCCTATTGTTTGCAGCTGGGTCATCAACAAGTTCTTGGAAGAGCCTGGAGAGTTGCTTGATTTGGATCATTCTGCCGATGTGCCATTGCTCTTATGAAATTCTACAACTTATTGTTCAGAAGGTAAATCATCACCGAACCGTCCGTTGCAGACACATAAAGATTTTGCTTTCCAAGTTAGAAAATTTCTTCAAAAGAAAATTAGTGATAAGCAATGCAATTAGTGTTATTGAATATTAAAAGATACGGGTGGGAAGCCAGAAAGAATGTGACGAATACACAAATTAGCACTATGGAACTGACAAGAAACGCCCTGTTTGGGCACCCTGCATCAATAAACAAACAGAAGCTGCATCGAAACCAGCAGCCCACGAATAGAATAGCTAGCTGTGCCCTCAACATGAACAAAGCCAAGCAACACCATAGATTGCAAAACCAAGAACTATGAATCCAAGTAGAGTTAATATATGAATCATACGCGAACTTAGCAAGCACAGAAGCAGCAGCAATAGTGTAAAATTTCTTGTAGACTGATTCATAAGCAAATGGTAGCTAGTCTTTATGCAATCATGTTTCATGCAATAAGATGTACCTGTTACAGCTTCGAGGCCAGACTTCAAGAATCTGATTAACAACATGCCAGCCATGATAGAGTTTCTACTACCTGCATTGAAGAAAGACACGAAATAAAAAAACTTACGTGGAGCGAATTAATAGCATATATGTTTATGGACATTGTAGACAAAGCAAAGTACAAGAAGAAACCTGGCTTTTTGACAAAAACAATAGTAACTTTTTATCTAATCATTGAATTGGATTAAAATCTTGTCTGGGCGTTTTACAGGCGTTGTTACCTATAAGGGTCAACTTGCTGAAACTAACCTAGGTTGGAAACAATTCGGTCCAAAAGATCTTGTTTTTTAATTTTGATTTTAATTTTGGTTTTTTTCTTTATTTTTTTAATTGTTTTGAGATTTTTTTCCTCTTTATACTTCAATTTAAAAATCTTTGCAAATTATTTTAAAACAGATTTTATATTATTCAGAATTTATAAAACAAAGAATTTTTTATAGTTTAGTGTTGTTGCTTAAGCTTGAAAAAACCTTGATTTTCTATCTTCCAAACCTTAATATATATTTTTTTATTATTGATTATGTGTGTGGAGAGAGAGAGAAAAATTTTTAAAAATTTAAATTTTTTATTTAAAATTATTCTTTATGTTTTTGGATTGTTTTAATGTTCTAATATAAAAAATTATTTTTAAAAAATAAATAAAAAATTATTTTAATGTATTTTTCTAGAAAAAAACACTTTTAAAATAATTATTACTATATTCTCGAACATCTCTAATGGCATGATAAACAATATGACAGAAATTACATTATTCTATTTGCATTCTTATGGTTAATAAAAAGTAGTATTTAGCCAATAATACCCAAAATTTTAGAAGTAATTTACCCAAAATTAATAAAAATATAGATCAAGATTGGTAAGTAATCCATGGGCATAAGCAGTCCTCTAATTCAAAGATTATTTGTAAATGTAATATACTTTTGACTGATTGTTAGATCAACCCAAAGAAAGTTGATACCTGAGCTGTCTACCAGAGAGGAATTGACCAGAATGTTGTTCAATTCCTGCTGGCTTTCAGGCTCTTGTCGAGCTTAGCAAACCAGTATATCCCTTTTCTCGCACGTCGATAAATCAAATTTCTGCAGAAAGTTCATCTTTGTCATCCGTTGCCGCCGTCTCATCTTCAGATGGCCAGCCATTTTCGGATAAAATAATCAAATTTGGGGCGCCAGCTGCTTTCTCAATAACAGCTTAAATTAAGAGAATCCAACAACGTATCAAAAAAATTCTGGTATATCCATGTTGATCGTCTTGCGCCACAACTCTTCCTGAGATAAATATTATGCCATACTTGACATCTATGCGTAGAGAGAATTAATAAAGAAGTAAAAATTTACGGAAATTCTCTAGAAAGTTTGTCTTTTGTATGTTTTTAGCCTAAGCCTTGGCTTGGCAAGCAAATTGAATGATAAAAGACAATATGGAATAAAATAAGTTCAAGATTTAAATTTTAAAACATTGAGATATGATATATATTTACTTGTTAAGATTGATTTTCTGCTGAAGACTTTCAGGAGAGGAGATTACAATTTATAAGGAAAATACAAAATAATTTGGAAAGAGAGGTTTGGCCTAACGAGGAATTATCTCTCAATACAAGAGATAATCTTCTAAACAAGGCCAGCCTTTCCTTCTTAACACCGTACCTGTTAAGTTTGAATTCCCTCTTTGCATTCTTGCAAAAAAATTCAAGTGGAATTATTGGATGTTTGAACTTATTGAATGATTCTTAGTTAATTTCTACACTAGTTTTTTTATGCATCAGCATTTTTTTTATTCGAATTCTTTTTTTAAAAAAACTAGAGGGATGATGATAACTTAATATTTTTGGGTTCAGCTAAACATTTAGCCCAAATATATACAAGTTTAGTAACTTGTCATACTCAATATCTTTGAACTCAACTAAACATTAAGCCCAAGTACATGTGGGTTTAATGAGCAGCTAGACTCAACATTTCCGAGCCCAACCAAACACTAAACCCAAGTACATATGATTTTATGTTTGACCATGAGACTCTGGTGAGTTAGAGATATTTTTCTTCTGACGAGTTAGAGTTATTTTTCTTATAGTAAAAGCATGTTTAGGAACGCGACCCAACCTGTCTTCCCAAAAATTTAATTTTTTTTGCTTGAAATTAATATTTTTTAGTATTTTTAGATCGTTTTGATACGCTGATATCAAAAATAATTTTTAAAAAATTAAAAAATATCATCTTGATGCATTTCTAACTAAAAAACATTTTAAACCGCTACCACAATCCCAAACAAATCTAGTCAAAGATTTTTTCCTTTTTTTAACATAAAAAGGTTTTAATATTATAAAAGAAAAAGAAGAGGGCTTTTTAATACTCTTTATAAAATAGGTTAGAACTATAAGCTATAAAATGAGGAGGTTCACAATTTCTATTATCTATTATCTCTCTCTCTCTCTCTCTCTCTATATATATATATATATATATATCATTTTTTTTAAATATCATTATTTATTTTTAGAAAAATATTTACTTAAACATAAAAAAATTCTTAAATTTATCAAAAAAAAACATTTTACATGTAACATTCATGACCATTAATCATTTTGACTAAAAAAATGAATTAGATTATCAAAATAAATAAATAAAAATTAATTGATTATTCAATACATATTTTTACTTTCAAGCTGATTGAATTTTTTAAAACATTGCTAATTTTAAATTACAATCTTTGTTGCCAAAATGGTCAGTCACTATCACAAACAACATCTATAAGAAGGTTAAATAAGGTGTGAGTATATTAGATTTTTAAAAAACATAATAATTCATATATTTTTAACACTATTATTGATTAAATATAATAATAACATATTTAATATTTAATATCATACAACAATAATTGAATTTATTATAAACGAAAACTAATAACACTTTAATAGTTTAATATTATAAAATATTAATAAAACACATCACAAATTATTCATCTTCGAAAGAATCAATGGAGGGTTATAATAATACTATTGAAGTCATTTAAATAGGATAGAATAAATATAAATAAGCATAGAACATTCAAAATGAAGGAAGTTCTCAACGGTACAAAATATTCCACCAGTCAAACTCTCACTCTCATGATCAATAATAATAAAAAAAAACGACCTAGCCCGTTTTCATAATTTCAAACTACCCGATGAAATTTTAAAAAATTAGGGATGTAGTTTTCGAGTTAGAAAATTAATTAATTAATTGATTTTAATAATTTTATTTATTTTTCTTAGCTAAAGTACTTGATAACTTATACATGATACTTGGTAGGCCAAAATAATTTATGACTAGTATATGCAAAAGATCTTTTTTGATGGAGGTGGTGACTCTCTTATGCTTAAATAAATATTTTTTAAAAGAGAGAAAATACAATAATATTCTGAAATGCTCTGAAAATATATATGCAATAGAGAATGAAGATTATGAACATTTGTTTTGAAGGTCTCACGGTGTATTTATAGCCCATGAATCTTGTTCTTATATAGAGAGGAAAGACTGGAGTGTGGTTTTATCTTTGTGATATTTTAAAATGTAATGTGATTTGTATTCCACTTATTTTATCAAGCAAAAATATTGAGACATGGTAGGTCAAGAAAGACTTAAATATACCTAATGATGTTGGCGGAGTGCAAACTTATTTAATTAAATTTATTAGTTGAGAAATAAATTTTCTAAGATTTTATGTAAAAATTTATAGAATTAATGACGCTAAATCCATGTATTATATTTGAATCCATGGGTGTAGCAAGTTTAGTCATACCTAGGCTATATATGATGACAAAAATCTTTAGGCTCAACACTTCTAGAAAACACGCGCAGGCCCACCCTGTTAGCCTAGTAGTACATTAGACCAGGCTACTAGGCTTGGCAACACCTGTTAGAACCAAGAAATGGGTTTGGCAAGTGCCAAACCTAGATGGTGCAAGTTATGCCTGAGCCTGACGCTAATATGCTAGACCAAAGCACTGGATCTGGCATTGGCCATACATAAAAGCAATTTGGTCTGGTCAGCACCATACCCAACAATATATGAGTTTGGCCAATGCCAGACCTAGTAACCTTTGGGTCTAGCATTGGCCAGGCCTAATTAACGCGTCTGGAGCTTGATACATTACCAAACCCAATCATGGCTAGGTTTGACTAGTATGAGACCCAACATGCATGGGTTTGGCACACTGTCAAGCCTAACCATGATTGGAGCTGACATTGGCCAAACCCAACACACCTAAAGCTTGGTAGTGCTGGGTTTGACGCTAGCTAGATCCAATCAACTTTTGGGTTTGGCTTTGGCTAGACTTAACACGCCTTCACTAGGGTGTATTTGTGCTCGCACATGCCAGCTCTATAGGTTTGGCACTGACTAGACCCAATTGCTTTTAGGTCTGGCCAACGCTAGACCTAGCAACTATAAGGTCTGACATTGGCCAAACCCAGTGTGCTTGGGACTTGGCACATTAAAGCTTGGCATGCACCAACACAAACATGTCTAGTGGAGGCGTGCATTTATTTTGTAAAGATATATAAAGATATACTTGTCATATCCCAATTTTGGCCATTTGGCTTTTAATTTAATTTTTACAGGTTTTAAAATGAAAAACTAAAAGATCAGAGATTTATTTCGATGAAAAGTGTGATTTGTCAACTTCTATGAAAATTAAGGACTACAATGTGCTTTTGTCATTCTATCTTTATCTTCAAGATAATCCCTATCTTCAAGATAATCTTTATCTTCGAGATAATCCTTGTCTTTAAGATAATGATAGTTATCCGCTTTCAAATTTGATTCTTAATCAAATTCAAACTTCAAAGAAGAGAATGAGTTTGATTGAAACTTGGTTTCTTACTCGCGAAGGGACTTTGACACTATAAATACAGATCTCACGGTATGAAAAAAAAAAGGAGAGAAAAAACTCTAAAAGAAGGAAAGCACAGGAGAAGTCCATTCCCATAAACCCTACAAAAAATAAAAAGAACATTTACAAAAAAAAAAAAGGAGAGAGAGGGCGCGGCCGTATCCTAGACTAACAGCCGCTGCCCCCTCCCCCTAGCTTATTCCATTATTTCTTTTCTTCCCTGGTCTCAGAACCAGCCATAAAACGACCCTTTCATTGGCCTTTAGCTACCTTCCTTTCTTCCCAGGTTTGCGGTTTGCAAGAACAAAACATAGGGGAAGAAACTTTATCTTCACTTTTTTCTTTTCTGGCCTGGGACCAAGCCACCCGGGCAGCCACTCTCTTTCTCCATAGACAAAGCTTAAACATCACCACCCTCACTCTTTGAAGAAGGAAGAGAACGAGACCTTCGGGGAAGGGAAGAGGATTAATTATTGCAACAAGAGCAGCAGGTTTCCTCTCTGCACCAGCGACGACCACACCAGCAAAGACAACACCTTCTTCTCCAGCCATCGACAGCTGCAGGATCAACTTCTCAGCTGGGGTAGCATTAGTTAAGTTCCCCTCTCTCGCCGAGCAACAGCTTTTAACTGACGACAACAACAATCTTCCCTTCCTAGCATCAGCAATGCTGTCTTCATCAACACAGTAACAGTGGCGGAAGATCTTCCTTCTAGCAGAAAAAGCAGCATCTTCTTCTCCGGACATTGACAGCAGGATATTCTTCAAGCCTCTATTAAAGCAACATTGGAAACTCTCCTTCATGACAGCAGCTTGTCCCCGCTGTGAGCAGTAGGCTGGATCTTCAACTGAGAGCAGCTCCAGACCGTCTCTCTCAGCTTCGCCTCCAAGTCACAGCAATGCCAGGTGAGTTCTCCTTCTTTCCCTGTTTTGCTAAAATTAATTAGCATGTTACTGTTCACGCATGCATGCAAGAATGATAACTGGGTCACTGGTTTGGACCAGTGACCCGACCTTTTTTTTTAGTTTTTGAGACCGGGCTACATAAATAAACAAAAATAGTTTTGGGATGGATTTATGCAATATTTACTAACGCCAGAGTTGGAAATATTCGTAGGAATTGTTCACTGACACCAGAGTCAGGAACGTGAAAAGAAAAATAAAAAAAAATAAAAAGCAGAAAAATAAAAAAAAGTAGAAAAAAATAAAAAATGTGTATGCATGAATAAAAATAATATAAATTTATTGGTTTATTCACCGACGCAAAAGTCAGGAATAAAAATACCGGTTTAAATTTATATTATTTTTATTCGTTGTATTTTATTTTATTTAGCTAGAAAAATAAAAGATATGTGCATGCGTAAAAATAAATTTATTGTTATTTATTTATTCACTGGCGCTAGAGTCGGGAAGAAAAAAAATATTGATCTAATTTATTTTATAGCTACATAATATTTACCAACGCCAGAGTTGGAAATATTCGTAGTTGAATATTCACTGGCGCCAAAGTCAGGAATATTGTAAGCAAATTATCATAGCATAAACTAATAAATATTTAGCAATTTAAGACGAAACTAGCAATGCAGCTTGCCTCAGGCAGGACGTTTAAGGGGTGATAATATCTTCCCTTTTACGTAACGAGTATCGAACCATAGAATCTCTAGTTAGGGTTCCTAGTAACCGTAATACTAGGTAGTGACTCCTTAAACAAAAAATATCCCCATTAAAGAACAGGATGCTAGAAATCCGTTCTTTCCAAAGATTGATTAATTTTTAAGACCACCGTGATGTCGGGTACGACAATACTGATAAAATCTTGGTTCATTACTATATTTATGTGATAGAAAGATATGAGCCTCCTCATTCCTGGAAACATCTTACAGGCAACGTATTTGTATGAGTATAAATTAACTTCTACAACTTCACAATATGCATTTGAAGCATCAATCAACTGTTTCTATCATTAGGAAGACCAATGCTTATCAAGAGATTGTTGCAGATATAGCTATCATCTCTTGGTAGTAAAACTCCTGTTTTTTTTTTTTTTTTTTTTTTATCATCAGCTAGCCATTGGTATTATGTCAGATATTTTGAATGACAAAACCTTGTCATTTTGAAAGGACATCCCTGCTTTGTTTATCCATCAGTGTGCAAGCATAGGGTCTTCCATGGATTAATTTGGGAAACCAAGCAAGTAGGTAGGAATCAATTCCAAAAGAAAGCTAGTCAATCTTGTTATATTAGTTTGGATAGAAATTGGTCCTTAAAAACTCAATAATACCAATCCATTCTCACACTCCAGGTGAAATGCTTCATTAAATCAATCAACTAAGCTTGTTTAGTTTTTTGTGCAGTAGAATTTGGTGTCAAGGTCAGATCAGGTAAATAGTTTGTCGTGTGAGGAATTTATTCTCCCCTCAACTTTTAATTTACTGTCTATCTGCTCATGCTTTATGTTGCAGTGGAAGGTCATAATTAATGAAATAGCTAAGTTATGCATGTTTTGGATCAATGTTTGCAGGCCATTCTCACACGAAATCAGTCAAGGAAGAAGCAAGAATAGGGAACAAGATCAGTGTGACGATGGACGGTCACATGTTTTTCCTTATTCCTTCTCTTCCCAAGATAAGAGGCTGAACAAGGGATGCTTCGACATGTATGGGAAATTACAGCATGAAGCATAGAGCACAAACACGTATCTGAATTTGGTGGGCTTCTGAGAAGTGCTTGCTTTCCCTGATTGCAGTGACAACAATGCTCGGAGCCCTTGCACTTCTGTCACATTGTTCAAATAAGAACCTATAGGGTAGCTATTGTTTCTATTTTTTTCCCATTTCGTAATATACTGGGGGTGGCAATCATAGATGGGTGCAGAACTAGTGACATTTTGGATGAGATGCATAGCTAGATCGATTTTGATTAGCATCGAGCGATCATGCTGATATAGGCTGAACAAGATTGAGGCTATGTAATTAAATCCAATATGTTCTACCTATGAATCAACGAAACTGTGTTTCAGCAAGAGAAACTTGCAAGGGACTGGATGTCAACTTCTAAAGATGAGATGATGCGAGCATTGAGCGATCATACTGATAGAGGCTGAATAAGATTGAGGCTGTGTAATTAAAATCCAATATGCCCTACCTATGAAACCAATGAAACTGTGTTTCAGCAAGAACCTTGCCAGCGACCGGATATTAAGTTATTAACTGTTAAAGATGAGATGATGCGCTTGATTGATACCATCAATAAATTTCAAGCACTGCGAATGTAATTAATCCAAATCTAAAACTATAAAAAACAAATCCCTTCATGATATACGAGATCGGGCTCGATTATTTACAGGGTGATTCAAAATCATGGTGTGAGGAAATAGGGAATCCTTGGCATTTATACAAGGACTATTCTCATGACAAATCAGCTTCGTCCTTCACCCTCGACAGACATCACCATATATTTATCAGATATACAAGCTTGCCTTGTCTTTATATTTTTAACTATTGGTCAGTGTTCAGCACATACATCTTTTTAACTATTGGTCAGTGTTCAGCACATACATCCATATAGTATTAGGGCAACTCGGCTTCAGTGTAGGTGGTAGCCACTGTTCATTTTATTGACAAGACCAGATTATAAAAACTAAAATTTAGCCATGCAGAAATCATTCCAAACAGCTTGCTGAAAAATAACAAGACTATTGTTAACTTGACATCAAAACTTCTAATGAAAAGTAGTTCTTGGATTTCATCATATCAGAACTGACCAAGTTCGAAACAAATTTCAAGTACAGATTGATTTAAAACCAATTCACACTATAAAAGTATGAATCACTGGATTAAATCTCTATAAAAGCCCGTAAACAATTTATGATTATTTTTTAATAATAAAAAAGTGTAGGAATTACATTTATTTCCCCCAACTATGATAGAGCGGGGTCTCTAGATCCATCAGCTCCAAAAAGTCCGCACCACCTTCCAGGGTGGGAAGGTCTCCCAAGTTCTGAAATATATCAGTCCCTGGCTTTGCAATCCCACCAAAGTCCGCACTGCCTGGAAGCGTTGGATCCATGAAATATTGTGAGATGAGGATACCATCCCCACCACCTTCCAGGGTGGGAAGGTCTCTCAAGTTCTGAAATATATCAGTCTCTGGCTTTGCAATCCCACCAAAGTCCGCATTCTGAATCCAAATCAAATTTCAATTAAGTTATTAGATAAAAATTTCAATAAAATTGCAAATAAAAAAACTGAAGTACTTTAGCAGAAAAGAAAAGACAAGGCAAGAGATAATAGATTTTAGAAACTAAGCGGCCATGAAACAGCACATAGCAAGTAACATACCCATGCCCAACCTGAGAAGCAAGTCAAAAGAAAATTTTGGGGAAAAAAAATCCTGCCATGTAATACATTATAACAATCAAGAAAATTTAACAAATTATTAACAATGCCTCCATAAATACACAAAGCAAAACCTAGAAACAATAGGTTTAATTACATAATTAATGAAGTCCCAAGAACTAATTAGATTAGACGATAAGAAATAGATCCATAAGACCTATTCACACAAGTCAATTTTCCAACTGCCACTGTTTTTAGCACACAGCCAAAAGCTTAGTAAATAATTATATACATTGAGTTAAAAGGACAAATAAACAGACCTCAGGATTATCATTGTCGAAGACAGCCAGCATTGAAAGGATATCATCATTGACATCCACAATTTGAGGAGCTTCCACTTGAGTAGCACCCACGCTAGGAATGTAAGCAGAGCATGTATTTTCCGGTACATATGAGCTAGAGCTAGCAAGGATGGAACTGTTGGGGTTACATGGTTGTTGAAAAGCTGGCGCTGACATGCCAGCAAAAGAATCAGCTTCACCACCATTCACACCCCCATGCACAAACTGAAGAGCTTTTGTAGAAGCAACATCATCATTAGAAACCCTAGGAAGGGTAGTGCAAGCTGTTGATGGGGCTTGCGAAGGGCATAATATAAGCGGTCCAGTGCACGTGCTCTCTGGCACGCATGAGCTTGTAGCGATGGTCATGTTTGGATTGTTTGGCAGCATAAATGCAGGTGCATCCATGAGAGCAGGTAAAATAGCTGGTTGGGCATTCACTTCCTTCTCCACCTCATCATCACCATCATCCCATTCATCCTCATTAAATGGTGCTCCATACTGCGCACCATTTTTTGGACCAGGTCCATCCTTCTTGAATATCTGACAGAGGACGTACTCATCTTGAGCAATTCCTTTGTCAGCCAACTCTTTTTCTTCAAGTCTATATTCATACATAACCCAGTCTGTTCGGTCCCCTCTAGGTGGCTTGCCAATATGAAAAACCAAAGTTTTTATCATCCCGACAACTTCATTTTTGTACTGAACAGATCTGTCTTTGCCAGTGGTTTTCCAATAACCAATATCAGTGGCACGATTCTTTCTTACCCCACTTGCATACTTCTTTTCTGTAGGGCAAAAGAAGTACCATTTCAGATCCCTAGTTCTCAAACAAGATTTATTGGGAAGATCCCACGGGGCATATTTGTTAATCTCAATCTCTGCAATTGCTTGAAAATGAAATTTCTTCCCCAGCACTTTTCTTTTCAGATAGTATTTTACCAGTTCCACATCAGTTGGATGGAACCTAAAGCCAGGAGGCAATGAACTATTTCTCCCCATTGAGAAAATCCAACAGAGCGTCAACGAAAGAAAAACCAAATCACAATACACCGTGTGATCCTTCACAAGCAGCTAGAAAAATGTTGTACGAAGCAGTGTTGTTACCAGGCTGGTAGCCAAATCTAATACACTAATACTTTTTGTCTTTTGCACAAACAATGAATCTAAATATTGAAAGCAGCACGGATGACACTCTTGTGTCAAAAGAAAAACAGAGAAGTGAAGGGTCAGGTCCAGTGCCTAAATATGAACTTCCACGAACACCACGGCCTCCCCTGGGTCATAAACCCAAAACCACACCAAAGTAATGACGCTTGTGTCTCGTAGAGATCAAAAGACATTGGGTGTGCAGTATAATTCCTGATTCAGACATTCTATTAGCCACACTGGTCCAATAAAACTAAGTAAAAGTACTAAAAAATAATATCAAACCAAGACAGATTCTAATCTAATCAAGTCACAAGCCAAATACCACACACTCAAAGGACCAAAAAAATTGAAATCAAGAAAAGAACAAACAGCAAGAAAATCAGCTCAAACTCAATACATTGCGACATCCAGTTTAGAAAAAAATAACCTTAATCACTTCACAAGGACAGTATTTAAATATACATAATAAAACCGATCAAAAACAAAAACCCTAAATCACACAATCTCGTAAATAACAATCAATATCAGCTGAAAAAAACACAATCTCAGCTTGATCAAGATAAAACCCAACACAAATCAAAACTTTAACAGAAAAATAACCCACATACACAACAACAAAAAAAAGACAAACCCATTTTGCAAAAACACAATCTTCAACTCCTATGGAACCACAACAACTCAAATACAACAAAAACCCATAAAAAATAGTACACCAAATCGCCAAACCAAGACGATGATTTAAAAAACAGCCCCTAAACGAAAACAAAAAAAAAAGTACAAAACTAACCAATCACGTAAAAACACAACATTTACCACCTAAACAATCTCAATTCCTCAATAAAAAACAAACCCACAAAAAACAAACCATAAATCGCACACCCCAGATAAAAATCTCAATCAACCAGCTCAAAACCATTAAACAACAAAAAACCCACAAACCCTAGAGAGAAATCCCAAAAATAAAACCCAGAACAAGTAAAGTAAATACAGAAAGAAGAAACCCTAGAAATGGTACCCGGGGAGAGGGGAGGCTGTGATCAAGAGCGAGGGAGGGAGAGAGAGAGACGCCGATATCTGGAGTGCCCAGTAAATCAATGTGCGTAAAAGTAAGGGGAAGGAGCCTAGGGATTGGTCGGGTCAATTTATATAGAAAGGGAGAGAGTATAGAAAGAGTGTTTGGTTACTAAAATAAATTAGTTATCGGCGTGATCAAGAACCCTTGTGTTTTGATTGGTTGGATTGCCTCATTGATTTTGACTCTTTTTTATTTTTGTTTTATTTCATATAGAACTGGACAGATGTATTTTTAGGAAATGTTGAGGTTGTTTCTACTGTGGGACCATTTGTGTTTGGTGGTTGTGTCATGATGATAGGTTGGGTCAAGTGTTAGAATTTTCCTGTTCACACTAGGTTTTTTTTTTTTTTTTTTAAAAAAAAGAGAATTCTTGCAAATTATGTTTTCTTTTTCTTTTTCATTTTCATTTTAAGGCTGAAGTGTTATTCAATTAGTTTTTGAATATCGAAATTATCACATTTCAATCAACCTTTAATCCATTCTCTCTGTGTGCGTGAGTGTTTGGAAACACAATTACACCTGTAGTTTTAAAAAATTTTATTTTTTTATATTTTGGATAATTTTAATGCGCTGATTTCAAAAATAATTTTTAAAAAATAAAAAAATATATTATTTTGATGCATTTTAACATAAAAAAATATTTTAAAAAGTAATCACAACCATATTTTCTGATACTTAATCATTTACATCGTTGCATTCATAAATTCCAGAATATTTCAAGTGAATGTTTTGGGAAGAATTTTTTCCAAATATGATAAGTTAGTTTTTGGAAGGTGCTTTTGTATTGTTTTTTTCTTATGTTGGGTGTATTATGTTATAACCTAATATTGATACATCATTGATATAAAATCTTAAAAATTTATATTGTTCTATATATGGAAGTCTCTTAAATCACCATGTATAGGTGATATTAATTTCTTTTTAATTGTTTTTGTTAGTGAAAATATCTTGTTTTCACAACTAAACACTTGTTGCAAATCATTAATTTTGATTTTCCAAATACTTATCAATTAGCAAAGATTGTTCAGTAGAAATTCTTGTGGTTTTCTTCTCATTTTTTTTTTAATTTTATGTTCATATTTGCATTCCTTCAACTTATACCAAGAAAAAAAAAAAGTCTGGCTCTTGCTTGCTCAAGTAATAAACAACATTACTATAAAAAGAATGGTAAAAAGATTACTTTTTAAAATATTTTATTTTTAAAAATATATTAAAATAATATATATTTTTATTTTTGATATTAATATATTAAATGATTGAAAATATATATAAAAAATAATTTTAAATAAAAAAAATTCATTTAAACCAAAATTCATTTAAGTAATCCCAAGCACGATAGAACTAAAGCCTAAATATTCTAGAAGTGTGGTTGCGGTTGTTTTTTAAAATATTTTTTACTCGAAAATAAATTAAAATAATATTTTTATATTTTTAAAAAGTTATTTTTAACAATAGAATAATTTGAAAATATCAAAAAACTATTAATTTGAAGGAAAAAATAAAAAATCCTCAATTTTTTTAAAAATATTTTTAAAACACAAAATAATAATAGGTTAATATTGTGTCCACGAAGAAATAGAAAATTAGCAACGACAAAAGGGGATGAGGAAAGCTTTTACAGAAGAAGACCTTATTTAAGGCAAAGGATCACCACCCCCAGCTACTGCCACAAAACTTGACAAGGCTTCCAAACTTCGAAGAGAAGAAAAGCCAATCTGGTCATGGAGACAAAACGTCACAGTCGAAAATTGAATCACGTAATATCCAAAGGATAAGCACTACATAGAATATTCTCTTGAATAAAAAAAGAAATGATTCAGAACAAATAAATTTATTAATGTTAAACAAACTTCTTTAATGGCAATTTCCCCCACATGTTCCATTCATTGGATTAACCCACCAAGTAAAAGCTTATAATGCATGAACTGCCCTATGCTTGAACCAACCATTACGAAAGATAAACTGGTCAATAAGACTATATGTCCATACTAGAAGACTTGACCTAGAGTTGGAAGCGTCCAAGATCATATCTCCTACCTTTAAAATCTATTAGACAGAGAAGGGAAAGAAAACAAACATCAAATATTGCTCAAAAGACCTAGCACTTGGATGCAAGCAAGCAGACAAACATCAAAATTTTAATCAAGAAAAACACAGCCTGGAATCCAAATTCAAAGCCACCGAAACTCTGATATACAACAGGAATATCAAATGAACAAATTTTCTAACTGTTGAGAGCAAATGGGATCTAATCTAAGAGGTTGTATTCATATACCCTTTATCAAGAATGTTACTAGCAAGCCTTTGGTAGAAAGCATGGAAGAATCATACTCTTGGAAGAATAGACATCAAACGGAGAACAGTTACTGACTGACAGGGCCGCCTATCCAATATACAGTCTGTTCAAACTTTAATCGGAAGAAAATAATAGACTTCGAAATATGAATAGATACAAAATCGGGAATGCTCAGCTGCTTCTGATCACTAACCAGTGTGGAATATGAAGTAGCTGCAATGGGAACCAACAATTACAGCCTCAGACACCATTTCATGCCTGGAACGTTGTCCCCCAAGGAATCACTATGTACAAGTATGTTCTATCTGAAGATGCGTAAACAGTGCAGTATTTCTCTTGTCGTGTAACTAAATTCCCCCAGCAGCCAGCAGAATTCTATGACAAATGACAAGGGAAATGATGAAAAAAAGAAAACCTTGCTGAGGTAAATGCAGCCTGCAGGACTTTTAAAAGGTATTTCAGCCGATACAATTACAATTTCCTCACACCAAGCGAAAACAGGTCACAAACTGTCATCACTATTCTGCTTAGTTGCCAAAACCACAGTGCAGTGAACCAATTGCCATTAGATGACATCATTTTACAAACAGCTCCAATCAAAATGCTTCACTGGACAGACTGGCTTGGTCAAAGGGAGCAAAGAAGGCAGTCACCAAACAAATCTAACCTCACAATATTCCATTTAAAACCCTTTGATAATAATCGTACTGCCGTGTCCGCCATGCATCTAAGCTGCTGCTGATCAGAGAGAGCACCAAGGACACGCATTGCTGCAAGAAAGAAACACATTGTCTCATGACAACCATAGCATTCAAATGCTGTGCAGATTGATACGAATATAAAATTGCAATGTCACCTCTTCTGTCAAACTTAGATGGTATCGCTTTCTTAGGTTCTGTATTGTCCGTGGACCACCTTTAAAGCAAGGGAAACCAGAATCCTGATTCAGAAAAAGAAAAGACAAACAAGTCCATCAGTCAACAAATCATTGGTATTGCTGACATTAGAGCACCAGAATCATAAAGCCAGACCCCTCCAAAGAAATTACATAATTTTGTTGGATTGAAAATTATGTGCTTCCTTTCTCCCTCTATCAAATAACTAAGAACAACGAAAATTAATTGTCCTATTTCAAACTTTAGTGACCATAGATCAGCTTCGGCACTTCTCAAGCATCACTCCTCAGCCCAAATTCCCAGTTACTTATTGGGGATGAGCAACCCAAACAGATTTTATTTGCTTTAACAATACCAGTGCTATTAAAGTTGAAACAGATCAGATTTGGCTGATAAGTCAGACTGAAATACTCTGTATCAGAGAAAGAAATCACAGCGGTTAAATTTCAAATCCACAATTCACATGTTGCAACAATAATCCATGGCCCGCTGTCATTTCTTCACCAATTTTGTGGGCAACAAAACAAGATTTAAAGGCTTCATGAACATCATCGAGAAATTGCCAAAAACTTAAACTATGAACCAAAACTTCAAGGAAAACTTGCAGGTTTACAGAAAGAAACTAACAAGCTCAGGTGCCACTGAGTACAAAAAATTTGGCATGCGTGGGAAAGAAGACTGCAGTAAGAGAAAGCTGATGAAAAACCTAATAGGAAGGGGAATGTAGATAGCCCAGGCCCAGGATACATTCTGGGTATATAAGACAGCAGATGAGCAAGGACAGGTCCAAAAACCCAAGATATCCAACCTAACCAGTCCCACAAGGTTTTGATCCCTACTCATGACCCCAGTAGTGCCATACATTAACAACCAGCCCACCTTGTACAAAGCAGGACATTCTCATGCCCAAGATCATTCTTTTCCACAAAGGGCCATCAAGTCTCACCTACATATTTATTCATCTCAGTTTTTCCATCTAACATACATAGTAAGCCCTAAAATGTGCAATCCAAATCAGTCTTGTCAAAAGCAGTCTCATGATGTTTGTATCAGGATCATATATGGTCACACAACATATGCCATGCATAGTTTATGAAAACCACATACTGGGGGAAAAATGATGAAGAAAGAAAGGACCAGAACAACAGAAAACATTGGAAGGTTAATGATAGTTCAGTTATACCTGCAACATCTCAACAAGGAGAATAATACGCTCTGCATGCTTACGACATGTCAAGAAGCCTTGAATACATAAAACCTGCATTTGAAGGGCAAATGATAAGTCAATCAATCACGAGATTGAAGAGCCAAAACGATGTAATTGGATTGAAACAGTAGAAAGTGTTATCACTACCTTAAAATAGTCAAAGAACTCGCTTGGAATTCCCTCAGCGTCAGAATCCATGACCTGGAATAAGATCCATAAGCAAAATCCAAAACCAGTTGCAGAACAATAACAAAAATGTGGACACACACACTGGCACATAAAATAGACTACCATACCTCAAGAAGTTCCCGGGTTAGTTTGAAAGGTGCGCTTTCAAAATTTACACCACCAGGAGAGTTAGAGAGCATGAAGCCAAAATCAATGTGTATAATGTGGCCATCTTCATCCATTAACAAGTTCCCATTGTGCCTGTCCTTCACCTGAGAAAAAAACAAAAAAGAAATGCATTTTTCTCACAAAGAGAATGAATGAAATAAGTAAAACATAAGGTGCAAATCATTCTGGTTATAAAAGCTAATAGTACAAGAAAATACACTCTATTTGACCAGTTGGTTTGGAGTGTTGAATATTTTTTACATGATAGTAACACCTAAATGAAGGATGCATCTTACTCTGGAGAAAAAGTCATCTTTACAGATACACAAATATGCCATCGATTTTTCTCAAAATCAAACACTCCATCCATCCCACATTTGTCCATTTCAAAAAGGATAAAGATTTTAATATATTTTTAAATTGCAAATGGACATCTTTACATTCTCCTTGAAAAAACATTTTTTGTTAGAAAAAAATTCATTAAGACAACATTAAAAAAGTAAAATTTTCTATCATTTCCTGATATGGACGAGTATGACAGGTGAGAGGTGACTAGTAAAGACATTTGCATTTGGGACCTCACATTCTTAAACGATAGTGAGATCAGGCACCATACCTGTAAAAGGTAGCACACAAGAGAATATCCAGCCATGCTTTCAACAAAGTTCCTCTGAAGAAATAAGATGTAGATAAATAAATAAAACCTTGGGGATATATCTTTAATGAGAAAGAAAAGGGAAAAAAGAAAATTAAATATACAGCCCAAGTCACCATTTGCTGTTAAACTATAGAAGTAAGAATTTGGGGAAGACAAAGGTTTGCAACACTGATACAAGATGCAGTCTCAAATTACAGGAACCATGATAAAACCAGAAACTACAAATATCAAAACTGGGGATCCAATATCTATGAACAAACAATAATATGCCAAATAAAAGCATTAGGCAGAGGTTTTAATGCTATGTACAGCTTAGGCGACTGATGTTGTTAACATGAGAAAATGTTCCAAATCACAAACAGATTTCACCATCCTTCCCAGATAAAAAAAACCATGCTTGAGAAGGAAGCACTGCCAATAGAAGCATGAGCCTATTAAACAGAAAGCTTTCACATTAATCCACAACCATTTCTAGAGTGAGAAACAACATTTTTTTTAACTAATATGAATTCCAGTTTATGCTTGATGGTGCAGTATTTCATGTTGCAAAAAAATGCCTAAAGAAGTAGTGAGAAATTGGATGCTAATTCTTCAAAATCTATAATTACTGTATTGTGTCCTCTATACTTGTAGAATCTCCTCTATGGTAGCTTTCCACATAAAAATAAAAGATGAAGAAAGCCACCAATACATGTAGAGCCACAAAACTTCTAGGAAGAATAAGCATCCTGACTAACCCACCAAAATAATGACTATGCACTTGCTAATGCATCAATGGATTTTCCTGGGGTGAATAAGCCTGTTTAACCATGGTGATAATGTCAGTGCACCACTATTTTTTAATGTTTAATACCTGTGCAAGCTTAAAACTTGGGGAGTTCTCTCCATACTTGGCAACAAAAAAGTCACGCAAACTCGTGACATTTGGATGTCTGCTCTTAATAGAATGGATTGATGCCTGCAAACCAAGGCAATATCACTGAGATACTAAAGAACAGTCCTTATAAAACAAATCAAACAGAACTAATATACATAATTACCGTATCTGGAATTGTTTCAATGAGAGCTGTGTAAGATGAAGTACATAGAACTTCATAGGGACGCAACCAAAGAGGGAGACCAGCTTCTTGAAATATATCTGGCATTAAAACCTAAATATTTTAAGCTTGAACCTACTGTAGAAAAAAAAGAAACAAAATCCAACTTTTTGGAATAATTTGAACATAAGAACTTGACACAAACAAAAAAGATAACTCTGGCATCGGAGCTTATAACATTAACTGGAATGCACTTTAGGCTCAACTCATCATCTCAAAGTCAATGTGACAGCTAAGTTTAATTTGCACAAAAAAAAAAGAAAAAAAAGAAAGATCAAGAAGATTTAGAAGCATCAAGTTAAGCAACATGAATTTGGATGGAATATTTGATCTGACACCTTAAGAACCCATTTGAGAGTACGGTAGCTTCTGGTTTTTAGTGCTTTTCAAAAATGCATTTGCCTTGAAAAAAACATCAAATTGATGTTTGTTTTTATGTTTTTCGATAATTTTGATATGCTGATGTCAAAAATTAAAAAAAAATATCTGGAAAAAAAAAAACAGTTTGATGCATTTTTTAGCAAAAAACACTTTTCAAAGGCCCCTTGCACCATAATATCAAACACGCACTAAGAAGATAACAAAAAAGGTCTGTCTTGGATTCTTGAAAATACGTAAAGCAAGGGCATTTAGATGCTTCAAGTTAGGCAAAATGAATTTGGATAGAAAATTTGATCTGACAAGATTAAGAAGATAGCAAAAGAAGGCCCACTTGGATTCTTGAAAATGTGTAGATCATCAGATTTTAGCAAAGTAACCTCTTAGGTATAAACAAGGACTTCAGAAGTCCAGAATTCCCAGAAATTTTCTGTTATTCTTTTTAGTTGCTATAGATTAACTGTTCATTTAAATTGGAGAGAAGCATGGTTAATGCAGATAGTTTTAGCCATTTAGCATAGGCACAAATACAGACACATCCTACTTATATAGTTCAGGAAATTTATTGCCTACTTATATAGCATCCCTAAGAAGAAACATGCTGCTTTCAGACAACAACCTCTGAATAGTTAGCCATGATGAATGCAACACAATCTGCAGGCACCTACCATAAAAGTGAGAAATGAGTTGCACAGCAAGATGCTCCTGCCTACAATCATCACCACTCTTCACAATAACCTGCATGAGAAACAAAACAAGCAAAAGTTTTTATTAGAACTGAAGGCAATTAAAAAATAGCAACTCGCAGAAATTTATTAGGATTACATGTTCACTTGGTAGCCTAAAAAGGAAAGATCAAATCAAACACTGTAGACAATTAAGCATTCTAGAAGATACATAGAACCATACAAGGATACATGTAAATACCTACACATTGTCAAGA
>Ga0325410_1001307_pt1 | contig 27488 bp, 33 predicted proteins | sample PopdelMetagenome_16_FD_206182 | JGI IMG/M metagenome (GOLD analysis project Ga0325410, IMG submission 206182) | Populus deltoides microbial communities from Bellville, Georgia, United States - Xylem-PdIQD-R3 | ecosystem: Host-associated > Plants > Phyllosphere > Stem > Wood/Secondary xylem...
GGAAACCTTACCTCCTGAAAAATATATTTTGTGGGTTCAGGTGAGGGAGTAAAACTCCGGCTGTCCCAGGCTCTTACAAGAGATACACGCCCTGACTCGAACTCGAGACCTGCTGTGCAGATCTCAAGCTCTTTATCATCACGCTATGCCCCTTGAGAATATCTTGTGGTATTTTTTATTTACTTTTAAAGGTATGAAATTCTTTACATTATTAAAAAGAAAACATAAAAAAACCAAATTAACCTGTAGAAATCTGCATCCGGAGCTTGTTTGACAATGGTTTTTAAGTTGAATCGGAAAAAAAAAATCTAGTAAAGCTTAGTTTTATTTAGCTAAAATTTTAGTAACCCGATTGATTTAGACAAACTTGATCTAAATCTAGTTAATTAATGCTAAAAAAATTATTAAAAAAACAATATAATATATATTTTAAGCCCTTAACTGGTGAATTTTTCGATATGGTTTAATAGAATAGGTAAACATGTAGCAAATTAGACAGCTAGAGCGGCTAGACCAATGTGGGAATTAAGCTTTGTCGTTCCACCTAATCACGGTAACTAATTCAGTTTATTTGTACGTTTATGCAACTCTTTTGTTTCGTTGCAGAGAAATTTAGAGAAAAGAAAAGTTTTTAGGAGTACTTTATTCATTTTTAATGCATAATTTGCCTCTATTTTTCCTGAACTCGGAAATTTATTTTCAAATTCCAATCAAACAGTAAACATAAGGCATGGTTATTTATTTTAGTAATGATTTTCTAAAATTTTCTTCTTGATTGCCTTTTTTTTTAAAAAAATAAAATGTTTTATTGCTTGTTGGATATTAGAAACTTTGGATTTCAAGTTCCTGTTGAAGCCCAAGTACAGTAATAGCCTTTGTGTGGTGAAGGAGGGTCCAAACCGGCTTCTTACCGGGGGAACATTGCAAGGGGAATCGAGGCTGGCAGTATTCAAGAATGGCGATGTGACTGTGGAGTATAGGGTGTTTATTAAAGCTGATAGAGTTTCACCTTTTGATCTTGCGGCCAGTTGGAGAGTTTATCAGGAGAATCTCCAGCCTTCAACTGTTCGTGGAATTCCTGATGTCAGCATCAATTCTGTACCAATGGCAGGAATTGAGGTGCATTTTCAACTCACAGATGTTTTTTTTTCATTTTCTTTTGCTGTTGTTATACGTTGCATAACGACATGTTTCTATGAGATTTCATTTCTACAGGGACCAAGAGTGAGAAGAGGTGGTTTTAGTTAGTTCTACGTTTCTTTATACTCTATTATCTATACCTGCCTCATGATTCCTGAGCTGCAAACATTTGAGTTATCATGAATTTGTTTGTGGCCTTCTGTGCTGCAGTTGATTTCCATCATTTTTCACTGGGTGAATTGTTAGTTTCATTATACTGTTTAATCTATTAACTTGTGCACACTAAAGAAATTGTCCTTCAATTTTTTTTTACAGAATGGCTCTCCAGCTAGTTTGGAGCTTGATCTTGAACATTATGTTGTCCCAGCTCCTTCAACTTCTGCAAACTCTGCTTTCGTGTACGCAGCTAACAATACAGAGAATCCAAGGTTTTCCAATGTTGACTGCCCAGGCAATGCTTCATATTCCTTCAAGGATAGTGGTGTTTCTGCTGATCAACCTACAACTATTAAGGTTCATCTTGGTAACCTATTTTGCAGATATACAGATTAATTTCCATCATAGGCCTAGAAATATCTAAGTCTACTTCGATACACAGATATTCTTTTCAACCTGCTAATGTTTGCCTGCTCATTAATTTTGAAGTCCCTCCAATATAGAGGGCAATTGGATCATATCAGCTTTGTTGGGCCTGGACTTCAAATTTTAATGGTATAAAAATTTGAATGCTTGTTTGGCATTGAAGTTGAATTTGTTTTTTTAATAAATTTGATTTTTTTTTAAATTAATTTTTTATTATATTTTTTTATAGTTTTGATGTGAAAAATAAATTTTAAAAATAAAAAAAATATTATTTTAATATATTTATAAATAAAAAATATTTTGAAAAATAATTTTTACCACACTTAGATATGCTAAAAAAAAAATGTAAAGATGTTTGTGAGCTGCTACATATTATAAACTGGGTAAGGCTTCTAACCAGTATTTCCCCCTTTTGTTTCTTATTTGTAGGTGAAGCTTGTCCTAGAAATGAGGAATTTAGATGTTGTTGGTATTGATCTTTTTGGAAATCCTGCTGTGGGTGAATAGTACTTCAATACTGATAAATATTCTTTATTAGCAGATAAAGTGTTAGTCCTGTAGTCCTTTCAAAGGGATGGCAATCTCAAATCCTCTTTTCATCAAACTCAGGAATACATTCTTGCCGGCAATAAAATTTGCCCGGGAACAATATACGATTAGGGTCGTATTCTATGGTTACGATTCTACCATATATATATTTTTCATTCCGTTGAAAATCGATTTTACAGTATAGACGTTTACAACCTCCCTCTCTATGCCTTGCGGTAATGATTCCTCTGGAATTACGGCCTTTACCACAACGATGCTGCCCATAGATCAAATTATTTCGTGTATTGAATTTCACTTGACTGTGTACGGCTCCATTGCGTGTGCTCGGGGTAGAAGTTCTCTATTTAACTCTACACTATGGAGAGGTCTGTTTGCATTTGTAATGCTTGAAGCTGGTTCTAACAATGATTTATATAATGCTAAACACCCTCTAGTCCTGTGCACTGATGATGCTGGATCGAGTTTTTCCCACTAGTCTTCCTAACGAGTATAATATTGCTTCGACTGCTTTTGGCAAGTATATATTACATCTGCTGTGCTGGTGACATGAATTAGATCAGGTAGCTTTCATCATTGTTGATGGGAGATCGTGTATCTAACCACTAGTGGCTGTATGTTTTATTTTCAAATATGAAGGTCTTGGAAAGAGGGAAACGTTTGAGCTCGCAAGAAAAGGGATTGAGTTTATGTGTGCTGGTGATGGAGTCAAGCAGGATTCAGCAGCAAAGAAACTAAATCCATGATCAGGCATCTGGTGGAGCATAAGCACCCACCCCTGGTAGTATGCGTAACCATTTTAGTGAAATTGTTGATGAGGTTTGAGCTACAGAACACTTTATCCGTAGCTCGATACCCTGTTGATCTCATTGATATTGAACTTTGCAGATATATTGTCAGTTCAGAAGTATTCTTAGATTGAAAGTAGGCGTATCCATGCATGTTGAACATGAACCTATTTGAATTTGTAACTCATGCGTTCTTGGCATTCCACGAGTAAAACCATGGCCACTCATTGGAATCAAATTTGCAAATCCCAGAATTTGTCTGTCTGATAGTTTCTGCTGACAATGTTTCATGCATCAATTGTTTTCAACATTAGCACTGCCATGATTCGTTCTGTCACCAGTTTTTATAGCCTTGGCAATGGCCATCTCCATGGTTAATTTCCTCAAATTGTTCCAACCTGTGATTCTCATATACGAAGGAAGATTGGCTGTGGCAGCTGCATATTGTTTAGACTTGTAGAAGATGCCACGGCAAAGGCTTGGATATGGCGTTGCCAGTCATCGTTGTCATGATGGTAGGTGGCATTGCAGAACAAGTCCTTGGCATTGCTTGAATACTCTTACCTTTTCCATCCATGGACTCGGTCACTTAGACCTCATCCATGGACTTCACTTAGACCTCATCCATGGACTCGGTCACTTGGATATTTTACAGTATAGAATTCCATTAAAATCGGCTATTAAAATCTAGTTTTCTCAAGAACATCCCACCTCAATTTGTGTATATCCAGATTTCTTTCATTAACCTTCAACTTTCTCTTTAACAATATTTTATTCCGGGCTATTATTCTTCATGTTTCATCCTATAGAATATCAATACAAAAGAATTCATCTCATTTCCAACCCAAATTTACATGTTTTAAACAAGTTGTAAATGATTTAACAAAAACTCAACTGAAAAGATAAATTTAATCTCGATATATATATCAAGCATTTTAATATCTTTTACTTGAAAATTTAGGGAAATAATATTTTTTATTTTTTAAAATTTACTTTTGTTATTAACATTTTAAATTAATTTAAAAAAAAAACTGCAAAAATAAACGGGGCATGAGACGGTAATGAAAACTATGGTTAAAACCTAAAATAAAAATGAAATGAACAAAACGACGCCACTTGACCAAGTTTGCACGCCGAATAACGAAAAAGAAATTGAAACCACAAGCTTCTATTACCATTACAAGAAGAGCAAGAAGTCAAGAACTCTCTTCTTCTTCAATTCATTGTTACACGATAATTCTACAATGCCACTCACTCTCATCTAGATCATGATCACGGGAATTCTTAACTATCTGATCAGATCAAAATCAGATCACAACAATGTTTAGCTGGAAACGTCCATCAGAGGTCCTCCGCTTAACACTAAACTACGGAACCGAAGATTTCGGTGAGGAACTCAACCGTTCCTCCACATCATCCTCCACCGTCTCCTCCTCCTCTTCCACCACATTAACGCCTTCATCTTCGCCGCAGGAGATTGCGACGGAGGTCGCTGTGGAGGATGAGGAGCAGGTAGGGTTTAGAATTGAATTGGATTGGAATGCAGTGGATGATGAGGATCAGGTGGCGTTGAGGTTACAGTCGCAGTTGATGGTTGCGTTGCCTGCGCCGCAGGATTGTGTGACGGTGGATTTGAAGGCACCGGAGGAGGAGGAGGGAAGAGTGGAGGTGGAGATGAAGGTGGAGAAGAAGAGAGAGGAATTGAGAGGGGTGCTTTTAGGTAAGAGTGGATCAGGTCAACAGAGTGATGGAGTTGGTGTATTGACTCGGTTGTTTAGATCTGATGGTGGTCGCCATTGGAAGACAGTTACTTTGCTCAGTCTTTCCGGTTGTGGATTGTTGGTGAGGACTCAAATGTTTCCTCTCCTGTTAGTTTTTTTGTTAATTTATGAAGTGAATGTTGACAGTAAGAAAGAAAGAATTTTTGATAGGCGAATGCGTGATGGATTTCTTTTCACTTCCTGCTAGTTTGGTTAAAGGATTGTTCTTCTATTGAATGATGAGAAAATGTGGGTTTGCATTATTAGAAATGTTAATGCTAGAAAATGAAATTTACTCAGTTAAGCTTAGTTTAGAGAGATTATGCCATTTTCTTTATTTAGAGTCTTCTGGTTTTGATAATGGGGTTTTGCAATTTATGTTTTTGTCCGAGAGTGTCATGTAAAAATTGGAACTTTATATTGCTATTTTGGGTTTTGGGAGATCTGTTGCGATAGTAATTTATTGTAAGTAGGTGAATGCATGATGATTTTTTTTTTCATTTCCGTGGGAGTTTTGGGAGGTGGGTTGGTGTTTGGATTAGTTTCTTTTCACTAGTTATTTGGTGCTCTCTGTTAAAAATCTTCACTGTGAGTAAAATTACATGAGTGATATAGCTACTCTTGTAAGCTCAATGCTTAAAGCTAGGTGTGTTGTACGGATAAGATTGTTGTGTTTGCTTCTTGCTTATATTGTTTGTAACTGGACTTGGGTTTTTATTTGCAGACATTGCCTGCTGTGATAATTCAATTGCCGAATCTTGAGAAGCTTTATCTTGATAATAATAGGCTTTCAGTTTTGCCACCCGAGCTTGGTGAGCTGAAGAATTTGAAAATTCTTGCTGTTGATTACAACATGCTGGTTTCAGTTCCTGGTAAGAATCTGATCGTAATATGCATCATCCAATAGTATTTATTTCTTGGAAAAAAAAAATATAACCTGCCTTTTGATTGGGACTAAAGAAGGTGTAGGCCATTATTTGTTTTATTTAACTTATTTGTTTGTGTGATCTTGGTTGGAATTCTGAGCAGTAGAACTGGGGCAATGTGTTGAACTGGTGGAATTGTCTTTGGAACACAACAAGCTTGTCCGGCCTCTTCTTGATTTCAGGTCATTTTATCAGCAAATTAGTATGCTTAGCTGCATTTTTCCTGTTTGATAGAGCTTGAAAAACTACAATTTGCTTCGAGCCTAATGTTTGTCTCCAGTTTAATGGCAGGGCTATGGCTGAGTTACAAATTCTCAGGCTATTTGGTAACCCTCTGGAATTCCTTCCTGAAATTTTACCTCTACACAAACTACGACATCTGTCCCTTGCTAATATCAGGATTGAGGCTGATGAAAGTTTGAGATTAGTGAATGTTCAGATAGAGGTAGTGGTCATGTGGTAACTGTAAACTTTTTTTTTTTCCTGGATGTCTTCTAAACTTGTTTAGCTAATTATTTTTTGGTAATCGCAGACAGAGAACAGTTCTTATTTTGGTGCATCTAGACACAGGCTTAGTGCCTTCTTCTCTCTCATATTTAGATTTTCTTCTTGTCATCATCCTTTGCTGGCATCTACACTGGCAAAGATAATGCAAGACCAAGGAAACCGTGCAGTTGTTGGGAAAGATCTGAATGCAGTGAGGCAGCTTATTAGTATGATGAGTAGTGACAACTGTCATGTGGTATGTTGACAATCCTTGCTATCACAAATGGAACCTTGGCTGTTTGTCTGTTCATCTGCACACCTCATATAGTTTCGACTCTTTCAGGTTAAACAAGCATGCTCTGCTCTATCCGATCTTGCTGCAGATGTTTCCATGGCAATGCAGTTGATGAAATGTGACATATTGCAACCCATTGAAACGGTACTGAAATCAGTTGCCCAGGAAGAAGTAATTTCTGTGTTGCAAGTTGTGGCAACCTTGGCATTTTCATCTGACACTGTATCTCAGAAGATGTTGACTAGGGATATGTTGAGATCATTAAAATTGTTATGTGCTCATAAAAATCCTGAGGCAAGTTCCTTTCTTTCTTTTTGTGATACACAACTGGTTTTTGTTGCTTCTGTACAATTCTGCAGGAAATTTAATACTGGATTTATCTTTCACCAGGTGCAAAGGTTAGCTTTATTAGCAGTTGGAAATTTGGCCTTCTGCTTGGAAAATCGATGTCTTCTGGTCACCTCTGAAAGTCTGCAGGACCTTCTGCTGCACATGACGGTTTCATCTGAACCACGTGTGAATAAAGCAGCTGCTCGTGCTTTAGCAATTCTTGGTTTGTATCTTGGATTTTTCTCATCGCTTTTCACCTGATCTTGAGATTGTCTAGCCAAACATTATTACAAGGGTTTGTCCCTTTTGTGCCTCTCTAGGAGAAAATGAAAATTTAAGGCGTGCCATAAGAGGGCGACCAGTTGCAAAGCAAGGACTGCGTATACTTTCAATGGATGGAGGTGGAATGAAAGGTCTGGCAACTGTGCGGATTCTTAAAGCAATAGAGAAGGGAACTGGAAAGCGAATACACGAGTTGTTCGACCTAATCTGTGGGACATCAACTGGTGGGATGCTGGCTGTTGCTCTTGGCATTAAGCTAATGACCTTGGATCAATGTGAAGAAATATACAAAAATCTTGGTGTGTATACGGAAGCATGTGTATTTCAGAATGTTTTATTTGCTGCTCACTTTTTTCACATTCTGTTCTGCAAATTTGCTTCTCAAGGGAAACTTGTCTTTGCTGAACCTGTGCCAAAGGATAATGAAGCTGCAACTTGGAGAGAGAAGTTGGATCAGCTTTACAAAAGTTCATCACAGAGTTTTAGAGTTGTGGTGCATGGATCTAAAGTATGGGCTATCCTTTTCTACATTTTTGTAACTTTTGCTTTACTACTGTCCTGGTTTTTTTTCTTCATAAATGATATTAAAACATGTGTGACTATATTTTTTTACCAGAGAACATAAATAGAATTGCATCTTCCAGGAAACTGCAGAATGTTGCTCATGTTTTCAACTTATTTTTTAATATAAAAGGATATGATGATATGCTCATTTAATATCTGTATATGTATTACATGTTTTGTTAAACACAGTTGCTGTGGGAACAAAACACCATAACATATATTATTGCAGCACAATGCAGATCAGTTTGAGAGGCTGTTGAAAGAAATGTGTGCCGATGAGGATGGAGACCTGTTAATAGAATCAGCTGTGAAAAATGTTCCCAAAGTTTTTGTTGTATCAACTTTGGTTAGTGTGTTGCCAGCTCAACCATTTGTGTTCCGCAATTATCAGGTTTGACACTGAGAATTCTATTGCTTAACATGTTTAATATGGTTTTGATTTTTTAGTGGTGTTGGCTATATCTCAAGAATTGTAACTTTTTAAATTTTGCTGCATGGATACATAATCATACCCGTGAGATACTTGTTGGTGGTGGTTTTGTTAATTTTCTTCTAATCTTCTCTCTCTCTCTCTTTTGGTATCAACATACAGTATCCTGTTGGAACACCTGAAGTGCCCTTTGCAATTTCAGAAAGTTCAGGAGTCCACGTGCTCGGATCACCCACTACTGGAGCCCAAGTTGGTTATAAACGCAGTGCTTTTATTGGTAGTTGTAAGCATCATATTTGGCAAGCCATAAGAGCATCATCTGCTGCTCCATACTATCTTGATGATTTCTCAGATGGTATGCTCTTGACATGCTTATTCAAGTTGAGATTCCTCCCTCCCTGTATAAGTTGAGTGCATCAGTGATATTTTTGCTAACCAATGACAATTCAATAGATATAAACCGCTGGCAAGATGGTGCTATAGTGGCAAACAACCCTACCATATTTGCTATAAGAGAAGCACAACTTCTATGGCCCGACACCAGAATTGACTGCCTGGTGTCAATTGGGTGTGGCTCTGTTCCAACAAAGGTGATTCTCCTCATATGGGTCGTGGTTTTGCCTGGAATTTCTAAATCTGTGTGTTGCTTTGTCCTATAATTTAGGGCGTGTGGGATCCACCATATGATTGTGTACACTAAGAACTCAATCAAATTCTTCTGAAGTATTAGAACTTTGGAAGCACTTAAAGTGTGAGGAGGTTGCATGAAATAACTAATGAAACTTGAATTAGAACAGTGGAACATATTGTGCTTTATTTACAGAACACTAGAAGAATGTAATGCTATTTTTATTGATCTGCCAAGCTGTGGATGTTAGTGACTGAACTCTACTTCATGCCCATGTAAAGAAAGGGATTTGATTCTTCTTTTCTTTTTTATCAAAAGTTGCCACTTCATTTGATGATTCACAAAAATATCTTTGGTTCTAGGTCCGGAAAGGTGGGTGGCGTTATTTGGATACTGGCCAAGTGTTGATTGAGAGTGCATGTTCTGTGGACAGAGTGGAGGAAGCTTTAAGTACGTTGCTACCCATGCTTCCCAAGATACAATATTTTCGCTTTAATCCAGGTATACTCTAAGTTGACTGTTTATAAGAGCAAGATACAAATTGTTTTCTAACCTGCTTGTATTCTTTAAAGATATTATAATTTCCCTCCATCTTCTTCATATCTTAACAAGCTTTTCTTCTTCCTCTTCTTTCATACCTGAAAATTTCCTTTAAAGACTAGTTTTAGTGAAAGAACTTGTAGTTCTAAGTCAGCATCCTCTATGGTTTGATCTTGCAGTTGATGAACGCTGTGGTATGGAGCTGGATGAGACTGACCCAGCAATCTGGCTTAAGTTGGAAGCTGCAGTTGATGAATATGTCCAGAATAATTCTGAAGCCTTAAAAAATGTCTGTGAGAGTCTACTTTTTCCCTATCAACATGACGATAAATTTTCAGAGGTTATGAAATCTCAGCAATTTTCCAAGGCGAAGGTATCAAATACAGGTATTGATGCGCACATTCTCTTAAGTTGCTTTTCTCATGCTTGCCTCATTTGGCATGCTCCTTTTTCTGAATCTGAAATCTTTTGGTATTTCACTATTTTAGATGAGAGTAGCCCCTCTCTAGGTTGGAGGCGTATGGTGCTGCTTGTTGAAGCTCTGCACAGTCCTGATTCAGGAAGGGTTGTGCATCATGCTCGGGCACTTGAGTCATTTTGTACCCGCAATGCAATAAGACTATCTCTCATGCATGCCACATCTGGAATTGCAAGAACAGTGCCAACAGGAACATTCCCATCCCCATTTGCATCACCTCTAATTACTGGAAGCTTCCCCTCAAGCCCACTCCTATTCAGTCCTGATTTCGGCTCACAGAGGATTGGCCGAATTGACATGGTCCCACCTTTAAGTTTGGATGGAGCTCAGTTTGGAAAGACAGCTTTATCACCGCCAATGTCTCCCAAACACAGACGGCTCTCTTTACCTGTTCGGTCATTGCATGAGAAACTGCAGAATTCGCCACAAGTAGGACTTGTACATTTGGCCCTTCAAAATGATTCATCAGGCTCAATATTAAGGTGAACATGCTTCTCTGTTGTTTGACTTGCAAATTTTTTATTGATATTTAGTTTCAGCCACTGTCCTAATGTGCTGAATGCTTGTTTCTATAGTTGGCAGAATGATGTGTTTGTCGTTGCTGAACCTGGAGATCTTGCTGATAAGTTTCTGCAAAGTGTTAAATTTAGTTTGTTGTCGATGAACCGAAGCCGCCATAGGAAGATTGCGTCACTTCTTGCTAATATTTCAACTGTTGCTGATTTAGTTCATTGTAAACCATACTTCCAAGTTGGAAATGTCATCCATCGTTATATAGGACGACAGACACAAGTATGTGTTAATGACTTTTTTCTTTTCTTATTAGATCATTCAAGCCGCTATTAGTAGGATACACCAAATTATGAGTCTTCATTTTAATGTTCATTGCTACTTTCTGAAGGTCATGGAGGATGACCAAGAAATTGGGGCATATATGTTTCGTAGAACAGTTCCTTCTATGCACTTGACACCTGAAGATGTTCGCTGGATGGTATGTTTTGGCCTAAACTTGATTTTCCAATGTCTTCCTTTTGCCTCTACATATTTTTAAATTCTGGATGAACAAATGGTTGATGTTTGACAAATTAATTCACTACTCACCTTCTGTGGTTCTCTTGTAATGCTGGACTATTCCCAAAAGACCAACATCCACTAGTGGCACTGCTGAATCAGAGTTTTGTTAGGAGTGATTTGGACATAGTCTGCCCTGCAGTGTTTTTCTCATAATTGTTTGCTCTCTGGACGTGCCCTTACCCTTGGCCTATTTTTAATAATTTTTACTTTTCTAGGTCCTGGGCAAACCCTGCAGAAGGCACAAAGCTTTTGCATTTTGTAGTATAATTGAGCCACAAAGTCTCTTCTTTTTCCATATTGTCATTCCAAATTGTCAAGTCATATAAAGCATAATTAGATTTTTATCTATTGGTTTATGTTTCTCTTAGCATAATTATTCTTCCTGACTTTCTCGAGTGGGCAATCAGGGCACTCTTAAGGGCTAACACAGAAACTGCTGCTTGAATTTTGTTGCTGTGTTGTGCCTTGCAAATGGTTGAGAAACGCTGATAAGAGTACTTTTAATTCAATGTTGTTTTGTTTTTTCTAGTGATTTATGCAGTTTCCTCTTGGCTTGTGAACACCTAGGTTGGAGCTTGGAGGGACAGGATTATAATTTGCACAGGGACATATGGGCCTACACAAACTTTAATCAAGGCCTTTCTGGATTCTGGTGCGAAAGCTGTTGTATGCCCTTCAGCAGAGCCCTTAGAAATGCCAGTGACATTAGTCCATGGATCAGGGGAATTCAATGTTCTAGAAAATGGGAGGTTTGAGATTGGAGAGGAAGAGGCAGAGGAGGAAGAGGAAGAGGCTGAGCCTACCAGTCCAGTGAGTGATTGGGAAGATAGTGATGCTGAGAAGCATGGCGACCGTTCTATTGGTTTTTGGGATGATGATGAAGAGGACCTATCCCAGTTTATCTGTAAGTTGTATGATTCATTGTTTCAGGAAGGGGCAAGAGTAGATGCTGCTCTCCAAAATGCTCTTGCTTCCCATCGGAGGCAAAGGTATTCGTGTCATCTTCCCGGTATACAATAGTTAGTTGGATACTAATACAAGAAAATGAAAATAAACCAAAAAACATGAGAATAAAAAAAGCAGGAAGAGAGAGAGAGAGAGAGAGAGATGATTGCATCCATAAGTACAGAAGTGAGCGAACATCCAGTTTTGAGGCATACAAGGAAAAAAAAGAAGTTGTGTCATTCATTGCATGAACACAAGCAGATAATAAATATCCTATTTTTTCAATGGCGAGCGTTTAAATTTGTCATTTGCACTGAACTTTTACTCTTCTTGACCTATGCCAGCCTTTTCATTTCTAAGACCCAAATTCTGAGTTTACTTGGGCAGTTACATTGGTTATTTCTTGATTGCTTGGTTAATGTACAATCCTCTTTAGACTTTAAGATCAGAGGGTTGTGATGGAGATGCCATGGTTTCTGTGGTTGTGTCATGCTTACTTGCTGATAACTTGGTGTCGAAGACATAAACCGGCACCTTGGATTTACTACCCAGAGCCTTAAAAATTCAATCCAAGTTTACAACTATATATAGCGATAGAATATTGAAAACCGTGAGGGGCCACTGTGTTACTGCTGTAATTATGATAGAATGTATATTTTTGCCCCAGTAGAGATTATGATTCTGGATTTTGTTTTCATTGATGACGTGAATTGATAGCTATTTTGAAGTGACTGGTTTTTGCGAAATGCAAAATTCTATGCGAGAAGACTGATGAGAATGACAGCTCAAAAGCAGGAACGAGAAGTTCTTCAAAAAGGCAAAAAGACAAGGGAATGATGTCGTCTGTCTTGTTGCTTGTCTCTTAAGTTATGATAATAGAAAATTTTGGACTATTCTACACGATAGAAAATCATGGAGAGATTTGTGATGAATGCTGCGTTACAGGTTAGATATGATTCGATTCGTCATACTTGTACTTGGAACTAGTTGTTCCGTGTAGAAAAGAAATTTGCACAATGGAGATTCATACATTTTGGATGATTTCAACACCATTTGCCCCAGGTTGACTCGGAAACTTATAATCTAGAGTTTGACTTGGGCCGGGTTTTAATTTGAACAGTAAAGATATTAACTTGATCAAATTTGATTGGCGTGTTTTTTTATATCAGAAGAAAAACAGCTGCCAATTCTCTAAATTGGGTGTAGAGATTGAGGTGAAAAAAGACGACAGAGAAGTGAGCTTGTGGAAATTTGTATCCCTTTCTTAACCACAACAAAGACAGAAAACTCTGGCCTGTATGCATTGTGTTATCTCTATCGCATTATCATGGACCGACACTTGAGTTCCCAAAAACCTGTAGAAGAAAGACATTCCATCTCAGAAAACTATAGACTTTATTCTCAATTGTCCCGTTCAAGATGTTGAATTTGATTTGAACTTCAAATGCCGCAATCGAGTATAATGGGGCAAGAAAAAACTTCTTTAGTGACATTAAAAGACACTCAAATAGGACTGTTTAATCATAGCCACAGGAATATCCTTAGATTAAAGATCGATCCTTTCTATTATTATGAAGGCTGTGTCAAAGTGTCCTTTTCCTTTACAAAATCAAGACATGATTTGTCGCCATTTCACGTAGCGCGCCCAATGCACAAAAGCGAAAGAAAGGAGGGAAATCGACACCACCACCTATGACACCATACCTAAATTCCACTTCAAGTAATTTACCTGGCAAGTTCGTGAAAAAAAAAACCCTTTTCCCCTCTGACTTGGGCATGAGAAAACGAGGGTTAACCTAACAAATATGACAGGAAGCCACAGAGCACAGCATGATTTACCCTGCCAGTAAAGTTTCAGCACAGAATAAGTAGATAAAGTATGCTTATCAAATGGTGCAGGTCCCACCTAAGAATAATTAGAATTCTAATTCAAATAGAAACTCGGAAATAAAGCTAAAAATCCAAAACTAAATAAGAAAATAAAAAATTATGATAGAACAGCAACTTCCAAGCTTAATTTAAAAACCATCCTGATCTTGATTGATTATAGTGAATTGATCTCATACAAGATTATTATATAGATCAAATTTGAGTTCGATCCAATTACTAAATAAAAAATTTATGCATGTTTTCATTAAATAAATTGTTTGACGCAACTATACTTCTTAATGGACTTGCAGCTATCCATCTAGTTCTAGTTCAAATACACATCTGTTAGACTATTCACGTGTATGTGATTGATTGATTGAAACCCTCGTGCATCACATTGACATGAGAAAAGGAGGGTTAACCTAACAATGATGACCAGGAAACCACAGAGCATGGCATGATTTACCCTGCCAGTAAAGTTTGAGCACAGAATTAGTAGATGAAGTATGCTTGACCAAATGGTGCATGCCCTACCCTATTCATAATGCTGAGTTTTTAAATCCCTTCAGTGGTCGAAGGGGTTAAAATATTTATCAGTAAAGCATGCATATGCTTTCATTGCAATCACAGGATGAACATGATGGCTAATATCCCTATCAAATGCGCCAATTATGCAAAATCGCATGCTGTACACTTTAATAAAGAAGTTCGACAAGAGCTGATAAAAAAAACCCAAGTGAGAGAGAGAGAGATTCCTCAACTTTAAAGCAAACCCTTTCATTATATTTTTTGGCAAAGAGACAAGGCCACCACTTTCTGCAACCAGAAGCCTTCTTCATCACTTCAATCTTACTATATTATGCAATATAAAGCCAGTACCATTACCACCAAGTTCCCTGAGAAAATGGCTGCAACAGCTCCGGTTGCAATAGGCACGCGGGGTACAGTAGGATCACTTGTGAGGAAAGAAATTGAGTATTTCTCCAAGTTTGAGATAGACCGATGTGCAAGTTCAAGGAAACCTCAAGAGCAGGTGGCTGACATAGCTTCCAGTAATGGTCAGTCAAGGCCTAGTTTCTGGTCCTTGACGATGAGCTGGAAAAGGAAAAAGCGAAGAGGCAGCAGCGGATTCCTTCCAAGTATCTGTTCTGCTGTGGAAGTTGCTGACAGCAATAGGCTCAGTAGGATTCCTGGGTTCAGTTATAGAATCCTGAAGGATGATTCGAAGGATATGCAAGTTTAGACAATCTTTTAAAGAGCTGCCATGCTTTCTGACCTCTCTTAGCCGGTATGTGAAGCCACTGGGCCATGCTTTTTCTGATCCCATAACATTAGGTCCACAGCTTCAAGTGTACTGGATTCTCTCTAGTCAGAATTATCTATCTATCAGACTTACGTTTAAGGCAATATGTCAGACTCGGAGAAGAGCACAGGATCACGTTGGTAGATTTCCTGCCATGTGTTGCTGATTAGAATTACTATTTTCTACGCTTTCTCACCTGCTTTGCTTCATCCAGACATTACCATCATGCAGTAACATTTCATAGATGATAATTGGAGTTGCGAAATGGCATCCACAGGTTGAGTTTATAAGAATTTGGTGCATTACATATTGTGCGTACCAGATTAGGAGGCTAACAACAGTCACTCCTGCTATTTTCAAACCCCATCTCATATTTTTTATAGTTCCCTGGATCATACCAGACTTCAATTTTCAATTAAAATGTCGTGAAGCACTACATGTGGAAAGCTTGCTCAAAAATTGCAGTGTAAGGAGTACCGTTAAATTAATTAAAAAATATCTATGTAAAGTTAAGTTTTACTGTTGTTTGTGTACAGCAGAAACTGGATCATGTAGTTTCTAATTGAATGAACAGGCTGAGATTGATAAAGAAGAGCAAGCATTTATATCGTGAGAGAAATTATATTACATTGGCATTCTGATGTTCTGAACGAACAACACTCCTGCAATTCTAGTGCCTGGACCTTTTTCCTGTGGCGAAAACAGTCCGTTTACATATTTACACACTTATGAAATGCAGCATCTACGAGGTTTGTAAAATTAGTTGCACGGTAATATAAAAAGGCATTGAACTTTAAGCATATTGACAAAATTAATATTGATATTGATATTGATATTGATATTGATATTGAAACCGTAGAAGTAGCTTTTGGTTTCTGCAAAACAACTAAGCTTCTAGCTCTTCCTTGGCATTTCCTCCTTTCACAGAGTCGACGTAATGGATGCTTTCTGTTGATGCCATTGTAGCTTTTTTCTCCTCAGTTGGTTTGGTAAGAAATTCAAGTGCGGTTACGACATCAGCCATCAAAGGTCGGGCTTCAGCTTCTTCATGGACACACATGGCTGCTATTGCAAGAGCCTTATATAGACTCTTTTTTGGGTAGTTTCCTTCTAGTAATGGATCTGCCATTGCTGTAAATTTACTTCTGTCCTTCAACAGCGGCGCTGCCTACAATATGGAAATGTGAATCAATATCAAAAGGTCTGCAGTCTGCACTCCCAATTACTCTTAAAACCTCAAAATTTGCAGCTTGTGTTCTATGCTACAACCCTGGCAGAAAGGAAAGATATAATCCTGACAACTTGATTGCAAAAAAATCATCAACATACCCAATGAATTAGGTTCTGCTCTTCTGTTGGTCTTGACTTATCAATAACTCTCCTTCCTGAAATTATCTCCAGAAGAACAACACCGAAACTATACACATCCGACCTTGTTGTCAGCTGACCTGTCATTTGATATTCAGGAGCACAGTAGCCATATGTACCCATCACCCTTGTAGACACATGATCCTTCCCTCCTGTTGGTCCCAACTTGGCAAGTCCAAAATCAGACAGCTTTGGATTGAAATCTTCATCTAATAATATATTTGAAGCTTTGAAATCCCGATAGATGATTTGAGGATCGGCAACGCCGTGCAAATATTCCAGTCCTTGGGCTGCTCCTGATGCTATTTTCATCCTAGTATTCCAGTCCAAAGGATCTTTTCCTGAAGGTAAATCTGGAAAGCAGAAGATGTTAGCACCATGAGTACAGAATCTACTGGGACAATTTAGATAGAAAAACTTCAAACCTAAGTTAAATAAAGGCAGTGCTTGAGCTGCCACATGACATGTAAACAGAAAAGAATTTTGTAAAACTTCTAGCCTAGGATATAAAAATTCTTGTGGGCATACCAAGAAGGTGATTTTCCAAAGATCCATTGGCCATGAATTCATAAACTAAGAGTTTTTGATCACCATCTGCACAATAGCCAATCAGTTTGACAAGATTCAGATGTTTAACCATGCTTAACGTAAGGACCTCAGAAAAGAATTCTCTATTTCCTTGCAATCCTTTCCTGTCAAGCTTCTTAACAGCAACAATCTGAAGAAAAAGAAGAAGAAGAAGAAGAAGAAGAAGAAGAACGAAACAAAAGAATTTCATTACAAGATGATCTAGGATAAAACATAGGCATGCATATCCTTAAAATACACAAGACTGACTTGATCAATGCTCTCAATGTATCCTTTATACACCCTTCCAAATCCACCTTCTCCCACTAGACAATGATGACTGAAATTGCTAGTTGCAACAGCTAGTTCACGAAATGTGAAAACCTGATTAATATTCTTCCTTTTGCTGGAGGCTGCAACATTGATAACATGATGAAATGATTAGCATTTATATATTACCAAAATCTCAGACTTGAAAACTTTTTATTCCATTGACAGACTTATTTTATAAGACATGTTCCCGACAATTGACAATGTTTTGCCTTGTTTTCTATAACCCTTGCTGTTCCATGAAGATCTGCTTCCCTTGAAAGAATTATTTTTTTCCATTCTGCAACAAGAGAAGAGACTCATTTCCTTCCCTCTCCTCCTGCCAAGTTGCTAACCCTTTTGTGTATTGCTATGTACCTTGTTGGAGGTAAGAGGATTCAATCCCATCATGGAAAGCTATTTATGTATCCATTAAACTAGATAGGAATTGAGTTCTTTTGGTAACAGCATTGTTAGCTTTTACTGTAAAATTTAACACCAGAACCATTGGATTCTGAAATTGTTTGTTAGTCTAGTTGTCAGCCTCTTGCTTCCAACTAGTAATTGGTTTTCTTGGTTTCTTCTTAGCTAACTGTTAACCTACTCCCTCCTATAATTAGTACTTGCTCATGGCTTAAGATAAATGCTGACAGGGCACCACCATGGGAACCTGTTCATAAACCACTTTTTTTTAATTATTAAACTCACCCTGGCGAGGGTCAACCTGGCAAGCTGCTGACTCGGGACCTGGCTTGGGTTGGGTTTTATGTTGAATTGGATGGGAGTTTATTCAATCAAACATGTTCGTCTTGGTTAAAACCTAGGGAGACTCGACTTCATTTTAAAAAAAACAATTCAAAATGAGGTTGTGTTAACCTATTTTTTGAAAAAAATATCTTGAAATGATATTTTTTTAATTAACCTGGATTAACTTGGGTTATTGTCATCTAATCCATAACTCAAGCTTTAGGTTGGGTCATGGACAATACCATGTTTTATAACTAATTCATTGTCCAGAGAATAAGATTCCATTGACAATTACTACAAGAAAATATTGGGTACTTTCCAGTCGTCTCATGGTGAATCCACACATATAAATTAAATAGGATCCACCTTAAAATGATTATAGGACCCATCATTTTGTAAGCATGGACTCATAATGATCCGAGTTCTTACAATAATTTTTCAAAAATCCATGACCTATTGGAGTTTTATAAACTAGAAGAGGGTTGTTTTTCTAGTCTTTAACTATGAAAAGGGAACTGGCAGCAGCAGATTCTTTCCAAATATCTGTCTAGCTGTGGAAGTTGCTGACAGTAATAGTCTCACTAGGATTCCTGGGTTCAGTCATAGAATCCTGAAGGATGATTTGAAGGATATGCAGTAGAACTGCCATGCTTTCTGACCTCTCTAAGCTGGTAGTTATCTATCAGGCTTACATTTAAAGGAATGTTGTTCATAATTAGGATTGTGTTACTATTCATGGAGCTGCTAATGCTTTCAACCTGCATGCTTCATCCATATATATATATATATATATATATTCATGGAGCAGCGATACGATATTGATAGGTTAACTTCTGTAAGGTTTTAGTGCATCTGTAGTGCATTAGATGTTGACTACCAGATTGGAAGGTTAGCAAATATCATTCCTGATATGTCGAATGCCATGCCACCGTGTCATAGTTCTTACCATAGCTGTCAGATCCGACCTGGAGTCTGACAGAGAAAAAGGCCTGGATCGTTGGATCGTGGGGTCAACCCAGGCCAATCATTCGTAAATAGATTCCATATATCTTTACAAATCTATGAAATACAGTAACAATGTGGGATGCAAATTATAGTTACAGGGCAATATACACATTCTCATACACCAGGAATTCTAGGAGGAGCTTTTGGTTTCTACAGGAAACCTTGAGAGTGCGTTCAGTGATAGAAAATGTTTTACATTTTCCAACTCCAATTTTCATTCCCCTATGGAAAATTAGAAAACATTGTTCATTTCATTAGTTATTTTCCATCATCAACCATAGGGACTAAATTGAACACATCTGAAACCACCAATACAAGCCATGTCATGAGCTTTATAGCCAAACCTATATGAGTTTTTCCTCCAGCAGCTTTCATTGTCAAATGGCTTTTCTGCCAAAAACTGCTGCCATCTTCTTTCCTTCCTGTAATAAATGGCCATTTCTTTCAATCTTTGTCAATTTGCCTAACATAATATATATTATGTTAGGCAAATTGGAGTGTTACTTGAGGTTCTAACTATTGCTTCACATTTCCTTCTGTTACAGAGTTGACATGATGGATACTTTCTGTTGATGACAATGTAGCTTTTTCCTACTCAATTGGCCCCGCAAGAAACTCAAGTGCAGTTACAACATCAGTCATCAAAGGTCTGGTGTCAGCTTCCTCTTGGAGACACATTGCTGCAATTGCTAGAGCTTGATATAGACTCTTTTGCTGGTATTTTCCTTCTAGCAATGGATCCGCCATGGCTGTAAATTTACTTCTGTCCTTGGACAGTGGTCCTGCCTGAAATATGGAAATGAGAATCAATCTTAAGGGCTGCACTCCCATTTACTCTTGAGGTTATAATCCTAACAAATTCCTTGAAGAAAAAAACATCATGAACATACCCAAAGCACTAGGTTCTGCCCCTCGGTTGGTCTTGACATGTCAATGACTCTCTTCCCAGAAATTGTCTCCAGAAAAAAAAAACACCAAAACTGTAGACATCAGACTTTGTTGTCAGCTGACCTGTTAATTGATATTCAGGAGCACAGTACCCATATGTACCCATCACCCTTGTAGACACATGATCCTTTCCTCCTGTCGGACCCAACTTAGCAAATCCAAAATCAGAGAGTTTCGCATTGAAATTTCCGTCTAACAATATGTTTGATGCTTTGAAATCTCGATAAATGATTTGAGGATCCGCCGTATCGTGCAAATGTTCCAATCCTTGTGCTGCTCCTGTTGCTATTTTCATCCTAGAAGTCCAGTCCAAAGGTTTTCTTCCTGGAGGTAAATCTGGAAAGCAGAAAATATTAGCACACTAAACACAAAATCTTTATAGAGACAATGTAGATAGCAAAACTTTGTACCTAACCCTAAATCAAGTCAGTTCTTGAACTGCTACATGATATTTAAAGACTCGAAACTTTGTAAACTTATTGTCTAGGAAACAAGAATTTATGTGGGCATACCAAGAAGGTGAGTCTCCAAACTTTCATTGGGAATGAATTCGTAAACTAAGAGTCTTTGATCACCATCTACACAGTAGCCAATCATTTTGACAAGATTTGGATATTGAACCATACTTAATGTATTAACCTCTGAAAAGAATTCCTTGTTTCCTTGCCTTCCATTCCTGTCAAGCTGCTTAACAGCAACATGCTGAAAAAAGAAGAAAAGAATGAAACAAAAGAATGCATCACAAGATGATTTAGGATGACGAAAACGCATGCACACGCGTGCTGAAAGCATAAGATTTGTCAAAGAACTGCTTCAACTCAAAAATTTAAATTGTTAAGTGAGGTTTTTATAATTTATATTATTCTCTAAGAAGACTTAACTATCAATGCTCTCAATGAATCCTTTGTAAACCCTTCCGAACCCACCTTCTCCGACGGAGCAGGAAGGATTGAAGTCATTAGTTTCAACAGATAGTTCATGGTATGTGAAAACCTTTAAATTATTCTTCCTTTTGCTGCTGCCTGCAACAACATTGATAGATAACATGGCTAAGATGATAGCCTTCTATATCTTACCAAAACCACAAACTAGAAAAAATTTTTTATTACAAACCTATTTTCCATGACATGTTCTTCCGGAAAGACAATGCTCTGCCATGTTTGGCAGATTCCTTGTCCGTGCATGAAGTGCTATCTACAGGAGCTTCCTCCCTTTCCGATCTACAACATGGAAAAATTTTCATTTTCTTCCCTCTCCTCTTACTAATTTGCAAAACCCTTTTGTATAAGCTCTACAAATCCAATTTTATTTCCAAATTCCCTTGTTGAAAGTAGGATTTAATCCTACCATAAAAGCTGCTTACATATATATATATATATATATATATATATATATATATATATATATATATATATATATATCACCAGGATCACATTTGGATGCTGATGAAAATTGCTAGTCGCCTGGTTTCTAGTTGTTTATCTCTTTGATTCCATCTTTGTTTAGTAAAAACAGCTGCTTAAACTATCTTTTCAACAATTATCTCCTATAATCAGTATTATCCATGGCTAAGATAATGCTGATCAAGCCACCTCTATGACCTTGTTCAGGATTTATTTGACTGGATGATTATTTGTTGGTTGCCCCTGAGTTGCATATATAAATAGATATTCCCTTTTTTATCAAGTTTATCGGTTATACAATAGACTGACCATATATAGAGACTGATCATGTATAGTGTTTTTTTTCCCCGCGCAAAATTGTTCTTTGTAGTTGATAAATTTGATTCATGAGATTTTGATGATAATATTGTAAAACTTTAATTTTAATCAAGTTAAAATTTTATTATAAAATTTTAAAAGCTTTATTTTTTATAAAGTTAAATTTTTATAGCTATTTAAAATTAGTGAAGTTTAAATTAGACTTAAAAGTTATTGTTCGGGATTTGATATATTTTACTAGTTAATTTTTTATTTTATTTTATAATTTTATAATTAATTTTTTAGTTTCTTTTAAGACATTTTGTAATATTGGATTTTGATTATTGAGATAAAAAATTTAATAATAAGAATTTAATCAGGATTCTTGTGTTTAAAAACTTTTTAGGAAAATTTTTATCTTTTTTATCTTTAAATTATTTTCTGCTAGGTTTATTTTTGTTAAAATTAAAAATATTTTCTAGATAATATAAAATAAGATGATGAATCATTTTAGTAATGATGAATCAATAAAATCTATTTATGAAGATAAATTTAAGATGGAATGAATTTTTATTTATTAAATTTTGAATAAATTTTTTAATGTATACCATGTGGGCAAATCTCGAGTATTTTTATTCTCCATTATTTTATTTCACAACTTACAATTGTTTTGTATAATTATGATTATAAATTATTTTTTTCACAAAAAGATAAATTAATATAAATATATATACATAAAAAATTTAAAATAAATATATTTTTTTATTGGTATATAAAATAATTTAAAATATTCATAAAAAATAATAGCATAACCAACAAAATTTTAAGAAACCTTTAAATTTTAAATCTTGAATTAATAAAAAAGAAAATAACACCATGGCCCTAGTTGAAGCCCACCCAATTCCTTTCCTTAATCTCTCCCAAAGCCCACTAAACTTTCCACGCGCAGGACCTCAAACCCACACACGTGTCCACTCATACCCCCGAAACTAACACGTGTCCCGTCACCTTCACCCCTAAAACCCCAGCAGGAAAAAAAAACCCTAATTTCAAAATAAATTGCAATCAATGACGATTTACAGATCCATAAAAACCCTAATTTCAAAAATCCCCAATTCAAACAAATCCAGATCTTTCTTTACAACAAATTGCACTATAATCCAATCACCATTAGCTCCTTTACATTACTACTACTGCTACTACCCTTCTTCTTCTTCTCCTCCTCCTAATCGATTCCTCTCTAAATGGATTTTCCTAAACGCACCGTTTCAAGGCCCTCTCTTTCTCTCTTCTCCTCCGTGGAAGCTTTTGCAGTCTTCGGCACCGCTTTATCTACGAGGAAACGCTATTGTTTTGAGGAAAGTCGAGGCCTTTAATTTGCATTTGTTAAAAAGTCGGGTCGGATCGGTTTATGTGGGTCAAGGCGTGTTGTCGAATCGGGTTGACCTGGTGAAGGAGGAAGTGGATGACGGTGGTGATAAAGATGGGATTTTGGAGAGTTTTGTTAATTTGCCTAATTTTATCTCTATTAGCCGTTTGGTCTCTGGGCCTTTAATTGGATGGTATTTTTCTAATTTTTAAATTTCTTCAATTATACACACGCACACACTATGTTTATGGTCTGTTTGGTTACTGAGAAAATGAGAGAAGTGAATGGGAAAGGTTGGGATTATCTTCAATTTTGAATTTTTTTGAGTGATGTCACTGTGGTTAAATTTTTATTAAATTTTGAGGGTTTTTTTGACTGATTAATTTATGTCAATGCAAAAAATGTGCTTTTTTTATTATTAATTTGTATATTTTTAGTTGTGATAAATTTAAAAGAATGATCTTTCATTCTAATTATGTATTCAAAGTTGGGAGTTACAGCTTGTTAACAATTATGAATACAAAATTGTTTGTTTAATGCAGAAGAAGTAAATTTTATTAGTATTATATTGGGAAATGAGTGCTAATGTTAAATGATCCGGATGAGCGTCTTTTATGTAACCTGGTAACTGTTTTTTATGTTTGGATTTCAATTCTCAGTGTTTCTGTTGTGTGGATGTTTTGTTATTTCATGATTATGCATTTTGTTTGTTATGATCTGGATTAGAGGGGTGATTAATTAATGGTTTTAATGCAGGATGATTACAAATGAAATGTATTCTTCTGCATTTGTGGCGTTGGCTATTGCTGGTGCAAGTGACTGGGTAATATTATCATGACAAATCGTTTTGCATTTTTTTTTTTCAAAATAAAAATCTGAAAAATTAATATGTTGCTCTTTCTTAAAACCTGTAGCTAGATGGGTATGTCGCTAGGAAGATGAGAATTGATTCTGTTGTGGGTTCCTATCTTGATCCTCTTGCTGATAAGGTAGAGTGAATGCTTCATCTTCTTCAAAGCTTTGGTGTTGATTGTTGATAGCTAGTCACGGGTTGTAGTTGGAGTTTATTATAATCTGATAGGGGCTAATTTTGTTAAACTTATTTCGTCACTTAACATAGGTTCTTATCGGATCTGTTGCATTGGCAATGGTACATATGGATCTTCTACACCGTAAGTTGTCTTAATTTTAACCATATTTTGTAGAACTTGGAATTTATATGCAGATAGATAGTAAATGTGGCCGATGTATGGCTGTACAACTTATGTTATACTCTATGCCTTTGTGAAGCTGGACTTGTCGGACTGGTAGTGTTGCGAGATGTTGCACTTGTCTGTGGAGCAGTTTATCATAGAGCTAGTAGCTTGGGTTGGAAGGTTGGTTGAATGACTTGTCATTTGTCCCTTTTTGTATTATTTTTTGCTTTAATCTGGTTATTTACTCCTTGGCCTAAAATTTTTCTTGATATTTTCTAATTTCTTCTTCTAGTGGACTAGTTGGTATGACTTCTTCAATCTTGATGGGACCCGCCCAGAGAAGGTTGAGCCTCTCTTCATAAGCAAGGTATGGTTTGTAATTTTCAATTTGATTAGTTATGGCACCTGCAATGTGGTTTAAATATAAGTTTCTTTGATCCATTATTTTTTATTTTTAAAGCCATAAGATGATTTTATTTGAACACTGAGTGTGGGTGATTGGAGAAATCCTTTGTGTATTTTTTTGATGATATGGTGATTTTTGCATTGAATCATTGAAACGAGGAACATTTTGAAGCAAAAGGTATGGTAAAGAATGAAGTCTCACTATGCTATTGCCCTGTATGAATTTAACAAACCTAGAGTAGATGCGTTATTGGAAATGTGTGAAGATCTTGAAAGCCTGAAGGAAACTGGTGGCAGTAGAGGGTGGAAAGCGCTGTATGCTATGATAATTACCTTTCAATTATGCCAAAATACTTTCTACTTAAAATCTGTTCTAATAATGATGTTAACAAGCATTAGCAGCTATTTTTTTTCCGGAATTGAACATTCTTCTTGGTCAAGAAGAAGAAGAAAAAATCTGGATGTTTTTATTTTTTGAGCATTTAATTGATTTCATTTTGGTCAAAACCTTTGTGTCCACTAAGGAGTCCTGGTTATTGACAGGTTAATACAGTTTTCCAGTTGGTTTTAGTTGCTGCAGCTCTCATTCAACCGGAGTTTGGAACCCAGGAAACTCTACCATACATAACATACTTGAGGTAATCCAGTCAACTTTTAATTTCATCCCATGTATTGCTCTGCTCAACTACTGCAATAAATTGTCATACATGACCTATTGTTCGCCACAATTTGATGCAGTTGGTTAGTGGCTGGCACAACGGTGGCTTCTACTGCTGCATATGGAGCAAAATACACAAGGAATAGACCTGCATTGCTTGCAAGGAAATCATAGTTTTTGTTTTCCCTGCTCTAACCTGAAAGTCGAGGAATGACCTTGAATTTGAGTTACCAAGCTGGTGCTGGCATTTGAAGCTTTTCAAGAGATACAGATGATATTCAGGGCCATCATTCCATGGTTGCAGATGAAAAGAAAAAGGTTAATCAGGGCCTTTTCAAAGTCATATCGATGTGCCCCTATGGTATACATGAGCTGTGGTTTCTCCAACAGTTGCGATTGACAATGCTGTGAGTTTGGGGAGATATCAGCTTGTGAAGCAGTGGAAAATGGAAATCGTTCTGCTGATGAATATGTCAGCATGTAAATTATTTGATATAGAGAAGTTGTGATGGAACAAGAAAAAAAAAAGATCTTGTTAAATCAAGATGTAATAATGGAAATTCTTGTCATCTACTTTGTGTATTTTGTTCAAGCTTCTGTTGCCACCCAAGTTTCTGTGGACAAAACTCATACTTTTGAGGGATCAATCTACAGAACGGATGTTAATCTCCTGGACTGATATGGTAGAAACATCAGGCTAAGTTATGATGACATTACAAGCAGATGGTGATTGAATATGTGATCACTTCTGGCTTTTTCAGGAAGAGGGTTGTCTCTGTAGCAAGTGGCGATGGCAACACTGTCTAGGACAAAAGAAGGGTTGATGCAAACACTCTGATGACCTGATCTAAAGCCAGTGAAGACAAAAACATTCTCGGTAATATCCAGCTGAATCCAGACGGTAGATAGATAGGGATATGGAGGAATCCTCTCAAGGATCAATGAATCTTGTACCAAAATCAGTGAAAAGGGTATTACAATGTCCTCAAAGTTACTTAGAAATATCTGCATGTTGTCGCAAGAAGAGTGCACCTGTCCTCGTATCAAGCCTAGAGCCTCCATAGTCATCAACCTTACCCTGTCACGAAACGACATAATTTTTTAAAATAAAAATAAAAACCTTAGATTTGATCTGGCCAAATGTCATTAGTTTAGCCATGTCAATTGAAATCTTTAAATTAATTTGAAATTAAACTCAACTCAGGACAGGTTTAGGATAAGTTCGAGATCAACATATTATTATATGTTTGAGTCTTATGCTTAAATTGTTTGTAGATTTTTACTTATTATATGTTGGAAATAACAAGATGGTTGATGGTATTCAATTAAAAAAAAACTAGATGAGTTGTGATCTAAATAATGATGTTTTAATGTTTATATAAATTAAAACTCAATATTTAGCATGCAAAAGTCCAATAATCTTATGGTTTCAACAAGACATATGTCAGTGTGTGTGTATTAATGTATTGAGATGCTATATCAATATCTCTATTTGCATGAAAAATAACATATTAACTTGGAGATAATAAAAATTATTTTTTAAAATATTTTTAGTTTAAAAATACATTAAAATAATATTTTTTTTATTTTTAAAATTTTATTTTTATATCAATTCATCAAAACAATTTAAAATATAAAAAAAATATTAAAAAAACACAACACAATCACATACCAAATAAATTTAAATTATTATTATCATTCTCATCATCCTCGTATTTTCAAAATATTATATGCAATTTATGATAAGAACACTTCATTTTAATTTTTAAGCCTCCTAATATGATTTTTTTTAACATCAAATATTTTTTAATTTTGGATTATGAGGATTAAGTTAAAAATTAAATGTTATTTACTATGATTAAATCCCATTTCCCTGTTACGGTGGATGAGGATAATAAAATCCTTTGAGTGATCCATCGATTTTTTTATAAAAAAAACCCTACCAAAATTTCATAAACTCAAAAAAAAAAAATAAGAAAACACTTTAATTGGGTCGTGAAAGCCACTCGCTTTCTAATTGTCCAATGAGAGTCACATCAATCAAGCAACGAACTTCATCTAGATACATTATTATAGCCACCCTCTCTCTCCCAACATTATTATAGCCACCCTCTCTCTCCCAATATTGTAGTTTTCACCTCTTCTTTGGTTTTTTCAGAAATCGAAAATACTCTCAATAATCGATCTTCAAAACCAACTTAGTCATTAGAAAATCGTTATTTCTCATCTGGGTCTCAAAAATCTTCAGCT
>Ga0325410_1001308_pt1 | contig 27440 bp, 18 predicted proteins | sample PopdelMetagenome_16_FD_206182 | JGI IMG/M metagenome (GOLD analysis project Ga0325410, IMG submission 206182) | Populus deltoides microbial communities from Bellville, Georgia, United States - Xylem-PdIQD-R3 | ecosystem: Host-associated > Plants > Phyllosphere > Stem > Wood/Secondary xylem...
ACTCCCCTCCACACCCCCCCCCCCCCCCCCCACCCCCCCCCCCCCCCCCCCCCCCGCCCCCCCGCCCCCCCAATAAAAAAAAAACATACCTTGATAGAGGAATAAAAACTATTATGCTTCCTAAGAGTGTGCTGGCCACGATAGTATTGTTAGATGCATCCATCTTTGTAATAACACCATCACACCCCGTTAATATATCATCAGCAGGGAGTTTATATGTAAATGATCCCTACAAGAAACATAATTTGACAAAGATTAAATGAGGAAATAGCGATAAGAATCAATCAGTTTGCTAAACAACCACCCAAACCCCAGTGGCAGTAATTAATTGTCTAAAAATATACGTAGACACTAACCACCTCAAAGCATTTCTGTAGAATTCATCCACTAAAGAAAAGGTGCGAGGAAAAAAAGAATAAAGCCTACTAGAAATACAAAAATTCCTTATATCCTTTTGAAGAACACAAACATCCAAAACCACCCCAAACCACCATCCCCCAGTTCATTTGATGATGGAGGTGTCACTCTCACTTCTAAGGTTCAGTTTCAGCACACTCCCTTGCTGCAATGGGTTTCTTTCTTCCACACACTTAAATCTTTACATGATTTTGACATAGCATGATACCAAATAAACAAAAGACATCAGACATTTAGCTACAATGCCTGATTATAAATATCAAGCATGTGTTGACACTTGAGCAACATACATATCCTTTCCCTTTCTGCTATGTGCTTGTCCAGAATTATGAAATCATCGTGCCTTGTAATTTCAATGACAATACTGAGGATAATATCCTTCAAACACTTACCAGATGAACAATCATATCCTCTAGCTTTGGAAAATTATCAGGACTTGACAAAACAATGTTCATATTACCATGTACCTTGGTATAACAGTTACAGTGACAGAAAAAACTACCTTCCTGATGCTCATTGCTATCTCACCCATATAATAAGCACAATTCAATGTCAAGTTGCATTCTGGACTTCCAGTACCTAGGACAGAGAGAGGCTTTATATTGATACATCCAATAAGAAAACAGAAAATATTGGTAGTAAAACAGCCAGTTGCTTGTAATCGCAGAGGAGTTGACATAGAACATACACTCAAATCGATCAGAACGTGACAACACAGCAATGCTTCCCTTCCTATCTGAAACCACTGCTGTATCAATATCCATAAGGACACAACCAGCAACTAATCTCTGAGACGGGTCACAATAAAGTTGCTCCAGTTTTTTGGACTCCTGGCATGATAGAAAGAGCAGTGACACAAGTTCAGAACAAGCATAGAAGCAACAGCTCATACTCCCGTAATTCCAGAGGGAAATTGCAAAAAGAAAAGGCTTCCAATAAATAAAAGGGAAATTAAAAGCAAATTAGATGAAAAACCAGGCTAGAAATTAGATGAAAAACCAGGCTCTGTCTAGCCTGGAATTGCCTGAAAATGTTATCACATACCACATGATAAGCATAGAAAAGGATACCATCGCGGCAATCACCAACAGCAATTCTGGTGTGATATGCAGTCAAGGACATTATCATAAAACGTGTCCTTCCAACAGCAAACTTTTTCACTCTTTTATTATCATTTGCGAAACCACATACATAAAACTGAGAAAAAAGGAAGACCAACTTTATCAGCAACAGCAACAAATAAACCATACCACACCAACCTCTTTAAAAACATGGGACTACTTACAGAATTACCAGCAGAAGCCAAGAAAAAACGGTCAAGATATGGACAAATCGCAAGCACCATTCCAGGCAATGTTGTGGCAGAAACAAATCGCAACTGCCACGTTTCAGTTTCTTCAAGTTTGACTCCATCGCAGCTAGTATCATCTGGGCTGCTGCAAAGACTACTGCTTGATAGCTGCTCAGCAGCATAACCAACAATTTCACGAAATGGTGATGTTCTTTGAGAAGATGACCCTGCCTTTGAGCAGAATGTCATTGAGCCACTATCTGAATTTTGCAAGTTTTCTAGGCAGAGGACTATTACTCGGCCCTTGGTACTGCAGAAAAAATGCCCAGATATGAAATGACATTGAATGGGATGACTTCCAAGTAAAATTGTTAGGTCTTTCAAAACCAATCAAATTTATTTTTGAGATCATTAAAACTTGTATTTTGATCCAAAAGAAACTTGTACACATCACATCATTGGGTGACAAGCCTCGTGTTCTAGCAAAGTCATTAGTATTGCTTAATCCTTCAATTTTAAAAAACAACAATAAAGTAAACTAATAGGCACAAGACTGATGATATGATATACCTTTCGGCTTCACCACTAGGCATAATAGCTGGGCCAGAAGACAGACTGGTTCCAATTACCAGAACCTGTTCATTTCCAATCTTCACCAGCTCCATGGATTTTCCTGTTTCTCCACGTTCAAGTTTAAATGATGACACAGTTGAACCACTCAGGGGGTCAACACAACATATATCAGATGAACATGTATCATTGTCATTGCTTAGTTCAGTCCTCATAACAAGTAACAACTTGCTTTCACTATGGTACTGGACCTTCCGTGGAGTGCCTCCAAGATGAAACTTTTGCACATTAAGCCTCGTGCTATGCACCATTTCCACCTGAAGCGTCATGAATCAAAGATCATATGCATTAGTTTGACCCTGGGAGACTAGGTTTAGGACCTGTATGTCCAACTTCGAGACAAAACATTCAAGAACTACAAAAAGAAAGCGACCCTTGCTAATATAAAATTCAAGAGCTAGGTTTAGGGCCTGTATATCCATCTTCGAGACAACATTCAAGAACTACAAAGAGAAAGAGATCCTTGCTAAATAAAATTCAAAGGACCACTATTTCAGTTTTTTACCACTTATTATGATAAGTCAGAAAGTGGAGACACCTAGAAACTCTAATGACATCAAAATAATGTAATAAACAGAGAGGCTCACAAAATTTTACATTATTATGCTACCTGTAGGTACAGTTTCATCGAGTACTCTTTTCTTTCTTAGTGAAATTGCACAAAGCACAAGACAACACAGTCTAAAATTCCAACTTGGCTATAGGGTTAGCCCCATGAGATCTCCAACCTATGGAGATAAGCTACATATAGGAGCATTTGGTATGGGAATGCAGAATTCAAATCAAATGAAATCTAACAAGGGCTCCTGTTATTAGTTTGATAAAGAAATCACTTCTAGGAAATCTAGCATGACCTAATACTCCCACAACCAATTTCAGGAAATGCAGTCCACACCTTTTTGGTTAGGAATATGGCATTTCCAGGCATCAGATTCCCAAAACCTTATGTCCCAGGAATGCTATTTTTTTCATGCCAAACCTTCCATTTCACAGATGATCAGCTCTTAGCCCTAATTACTATGTGGAAGAGAAATAGGAAAATCTCTACTTTTGGATCTAATTCTTCATATCATTTCTGTGCGGACACAAAAAACATTCAACAAAATAAAAATATTTATAAACTGGATGGGAACTTCATAAAAATAGTCACATTAGGGTGGTTCACCACAAGTGCTACTTTTTAGCACCATATTTCTTTTGTATCCTCTGCAGATGAAATATAGTTTTTAACATGCTGAAACAAGAAACAGTAACTTAGACAGATAATGCTAAAGAATTAGAACAGCTCATATAATTACAAGCAAGAATGCTCACCAAATGAAGACTGTTGTCTGCAACAAATAAAATTCCCTTCGGGCATTCAACAGAGCATACAGGTGTTGCATGTGTTGAAGGCTGAAAGGAGATTGAAGTGTAAGAGAGGCTGTGCCTTGCAGCGTGCAATAACCATGGCCGATCACTGAGAGCAATCATATCTGAGTCAAGAGAATCACTCAAAGGAACCAGGAAAACAGGAGTAATGCCAATGCGACGGGTGGCAATCAATTGCAGATTAATAGGAAGGTCATCCATTGTGTTGTCAATTGAATCAACAGCAAGCATTTTTGGCTCTAAAGAAATTGCAGCTGTATTTGATATAGCAGTATCAGAACTTAGCATACAGGAATCAATAGAACATCCATGACTGGGAATTTCCACTGAAAACATTGAAGAGGCAGAAGGCCATTCAAATCGAAGCAACATTCCATTCCTTAAACCAGAAAGAACATAAAACCGATCAGCCAGTACAAGCCTTACATCTTGAGGGATGCAACCACTAACAGTGGTTCCCAAAGAACTTGTTAATGATATTGTTCCAGAAGCAATAATTCTTAGGCCATCACCAGGCACAAAAGACACAACTTCCACTGAAGGTTTATGTGTCCCGATAACAAAGGTATTGCCAGTGTCAACCCCAACTGGAAGGGCAGCTGCACAACTATCAACCGCATGATTCATAAAACTTGATCGTCTTTGCTCAAAATATTTTTGAGGAATGGAGATGCAGGATAACTCATTCAGCAATCTCAAATGTTGCATTTCAAATATTTCATAATGAAATGGTGAAAGACATCTCACCCCGAGAATATATAGGAAACAAGGATTAGAAGTAGAAACAACAATCAGATCATGTCCAACAGCCCCCAAATTGATACCCATGTTAGCTGGAAACCAAGATGAGCAAACTGGGGAAGACAAAGGAATACCTTCTGGATGGGCAGCCTTGGTAGGCAAACAAAGTCTAACTGCAGTTTGATGAATTTGGACCAGCAACCCATCACCTACCAGACCACATGCCAGAGTACAGACATCAGGCTGAAAACCAACCAAATCCGTCACATCAGTAAAACTTAATCCAACTGAGAGTACCCTAGTCTCTTCAACAAATGATAGAACAAGAAAAGAATGATGCAAATCAGCTACTTTCATTCCAACAGTCCAGGTCCCAGTAATGCCTTGATATATAGGGGCAGTCTTTAGTAGCTTTTCAACAATGATACCACTTCTAATAATCCTTAATGACCCCTCAGGTGCGACCCCACAGCAGGCAAACATTTGGTCACGCTCCTCATCATGATAATCCACGATGGACATATCCAAGATGGGTGCAACATTTTGAATAGGACTTATATATTGTAGGCTTTCATTTTCCATTTTCAGGACAATCCCATCTCCCATCTCCACAAGAGCTGCCAGGAATCCATCTTCAACCCACAAAAGTGTCTTACATGATAGGTCTTTGTAAAGACAATCTGAGAGATTAACTTTAAGATCTTCCCCGTCGTAAGAAATCTCAATCATGAAAAATTCTCCTGTGTCCGCACAAAAAACCATCCTAGGGTTTTTATCATTATCTGGCTCCCAGCTCCAAGAGCATGCATGTTTCAAAGTTGATTTTACATTGCTCCCTTCACCATCAATACACATGGGATCATAATCTTGAAGCTCCAGTAAAGCACGTGCAGCAACATTGAATGAACCATCATCATCAAAATCAGTAACTCTACTGTCTTCAACAAAATTCTGCTCCTCCACTGCATTGGGAAAATAATTCAAGCTTGTTCTACAGACACAACGTGGGTGGAGAGCATCTCTAAGATCCATTAGGAGAACATCACCAACCCTGAACATAAGGGCAAATCCATTGGAATGAGGAACTTCAACGATATCATGCGCTAGTGGTCCAGATTCAACAAACTGCGAAATATAGCTTATAACATGGTCTCTAATGTCCCATCTCAATAACAGCAGTTCATTTAGGAGCGCTCCCCTCCTGCACAACAAGAAAAATATCAGTTTCTCTTAAATTAACGTTGGCAAAATGCCTAAACATAGATAAAGAGGAAAAAGTTTCATCCTAAAGTTGCTGCATAACAGAAAACATCTTTCAGGTTTCCCAAAAATGTAGCACAAGCATACTAAATCGTCATACCTATTTAGAATAATGGCTAGTACAGGATTATGCTCCTTACTTGGATGGCTAGAATCCCTCGAAATGAAGCACATACTCCATATGGTACCAGATGTGAGTGGTCTCTGGATACTTCTGGCAACATTTGCATTCCCTTCATTTTCAGGAGGATAAAGAATTCTCTAAAAGTGTGGCAAATTGAAGTATTTCAATAATTCTGCTTACATTCATATTATCACAAAATAAACTACATAGGATAACTACATCTTCTGATCTTATAACATAATAGAAGTAGAGTAAATATATAGGTATCAACCTCATCAATGATCTCACTGCCACCAGATGCTGAAAGGGAAAACAAAGCCAATTGGTCTTCATATGCGCTAGTAGCGACAAAACAGCCACTGAGAAATGAAAAGCCCAACAGTTAGGAACTCAATGGGAATTCACGTGTTCTTCTTTCAAGCATTTCTTTCTATACAAATGAACTATGCCCTTACACATGTGAACTTAACTAGAAAAGGTTAAGAAGGAAAATTGAACACAAATAATGTTAGTGCCGGTAGGAAATCAGTTGATGGGTTTTCAAAAAAGTATCATGATTGTAGCCATGTCTACATGTTCTCTCAGACAAGCAAGACTTTTCAGAACTAATTGCTGGCTTGTGAACCATAAAGTCATCTTGACCCTAACCTAAACTCCTATTAATGAAGACAAAACAATACTCTCAAGTCACATCACCTATGTAAAGTACCAAATACGCTCTTAATGATACAGTAAATAAGGCAACTACATCTAAATAATTCACATAAATGATAATCAAGAGATTTTTGTTTTGATTTCAAAAGGGAGCCTTGCTAAGAGCCTGATTAGCCAGGAACTCTGATAGCAAGCTAACTGTTTTGTTCGCCTTTCATCCAGGGTAGGGGATCATCAAAAAAACATCTATCACCAAGCTGCACAATCAGCACCCTCTTCAATTGTCAGACAGCTAGCAGTTTTTTTAAGAGCACCAGGCAAAGTACAAATTTGTAACTGAGGATGTAAGAACACATGTTTGGAATAAAATGAATAAAAGAAAACAAGAGAACAAACTGTATGGGAGAAAAGCTAAAAATCTTAGGGCAAGAAGGATGAAAGCTAAAGGTGGAAAGACCTTCTACTGTAGCACAGAGAAGAAGAATCTTGCATCATTATGCAATGGTTAACTCAATAAGTTGGTGCTGCAATTATCTAAACCTTTCCTGTCACCTGCCTTTAATATCGCTAACATAAGATCTCGTCTATATTTAATAAAGATTGTTTATGTCCTTTAGTATGACGCTATTTAGCAGATGAAGCTCATACAAAGTTAAATAGCATAAAATTCAATGTTGCTCTTTCCACATCCCTAGCAATTTGACCAAGCCAAAGGCAATGTAGGTAGCTGACGAGTTAAACAATTGAAACTCAATTACATACCCTCCCCTGGTTGAGAAGCAAGAAAGATTGTCCGAGTTAAGAGGCAAAGTTCAGAACTTAGAGAACAGCTACACAAAAGAAATATTCTATTGATAAAAGCTGCTTGCCTGGAATCTACGGCTAGCATTCTTCCAAGTTGATGTCTTGAGTTTCCAGGATTCGAAAGTTGAATGTGTGTCAACGGAAAAAACCTATTCACAAGAAAACAGTAACATCATGTTACTTCAGTAACATTACCATTTGTATGAATGAACTTAGAAAAAGGAAAAGGAAAAAAACCTGTGCATTTCATTGCAAAATGTGAGAAATGTAAGCTTCCCAGAATCAGATATAACAACCAAATGGTCTTTTCCTTGCACCTAAAAAAAAGGACCACTTCCTTATCAAATAAACATCTCTTCAAGTAACATAACATATAAAGAGACGTCCTATAAAGATTTCAGAATTCATAGACTAGCAGACCCGTGGAGTATGCGCATGGAACTTGTCATTCCAAGGTACAACAGCCATATCTTTAATCGTGCCAAATAAAGGTTGTTCACATATTGCCTGTACAATTCCATCTTCCCCTATTATCGCCAACTCTATTGACGTCTCCTGCAACAAAAAATATCCATAACAACAAAATAAACAATCCAAATCAGGGGCAGCGTTAATTTAACTTTCTTCACGATTGAGCAGTATAGGAGTAGCAATTTAGTTCGTTTTCTTAGCAATGATTAGCTAAGAAGAGTATTCAAAATTCAAGTAACCTAAGAGAAAAGGGAATAAATTAGTGCCTAATTAGCAGTTAATAGTACGGAGTAACGCAGTTAATTAATTAAGTAAAATGGAGAGAAGTATGTTTCTGACCTTGCCAAAAACGATGTCGTAAGAGAACGAAGAACGGAAGTGACCGTAAATAGCGTGTAAAACAGCGCTGCCTCTCAGAACGGACTTAGCTAAGTAGTGAACGCCGTTAGATGGCGCAGAGGATGAAGAAGAAGATGGTGATGATGATGATCTGACCTTTGCATTAGAGCACTCTTCCTCTGATACTGCCATTTATTTTTGTGGTCTCCTTTTTTCGGTTTACTTGAAAGCTAGGGTTTGATTCGCCAGAAAGTGGAATTGAGCATCCCCTGATCCTCCTGGTTTCTAGAGAGATGTAGTCATGTTGGTGGTTGGATTTGGAGCGTTGTGTTTCAGGAGGACCATCACAGTTTACAGGTGTACAAAATACAACGAAGAGAGGGATAGACCAGATACGGGGGTTTTCTTTCACTTGGTTTTTTTTTTTTTCAAGAGTTAATTGCAATTTAGTCCCTGAAACTAGCTGCTAATAATATTTACACCTTAAAAGTTTCAGAATATTATGTATTTAATCCGTTTATAACTTTTCCCATCTATCAATAGTCTTTTCTAATTTATTTATTTTTATTTTTAACAAATATAAAATTGTTTTCTGGCATTCTAGGAGTGCGGCCCAAAGAGAATTTTGCAAAAGTTCACAAATTATATGTTTAAAATTACTTTTTTTATATTTTTAAATTGTTTTAATGTGCTGATATAAAAAATAAATTTTAAAAAATTAAAAATATAATATTTTTAAATATTTCTGAGCGAAAAACATTTTAAAAAATCATTGTTACTACACTTATAAACACTCCATGTTTGTCTCATCCTAGTATCTTTTACAAGTCACAAATGGAAATGATATTTTTTAAAGCTAATACGGTTTCAAGAAAGTTAATAAGGAATAACACAGTTTTGAAAAGTTTTGGAAAAATAACATAATTTGTAAAGAACTGTTGTTGGGAATCACGGTTGTTGAAAAACCATTATTTAGAATAACATATCAAAACACAATTTTTGAATTTTTCAAAAAAAGATAAAAATGAAAGAATAAAAAATATATTTGACAATGAGGTTAAGAGAATACAAATTGAAAGTTTGAGGATGAAATTGTTACATCTGGGAGTCAATTTGGTCATAAATTAAAAGAATTGATAAGTTTGGGGACTTAATTAAACTTTGGTTTAATTAATTAATGAAATCAGGGGCTGATTCGAGGCATAATTGCAATAAATTAAAGTCTAAGGACCAAAGTGAAATGGTGGAGTTACTTTAGGGAGTTTAATTAATGTTTCTAGGGGTAATTTTAAAAGAATTAAAAGTTAAAGAGTTAATTAAGGATCAAATTGAATAATCCAGAAACCAAAGACTGCTTTGTAAATCACATTATAATTCAGCGGTCCAATTGCAATTGATCCAGGGGCAAAATTAGAAATTGATTTTCATTAATTAGGGACCCAATTGTTAAATTTCAGAAGTTCAAGGGCCAAGTTGAAAATAGTCATTTCCATTTACAAATGACGCCATTTTGAACCACTGTTCATCACCTTCTTCATCTCCAGACCAGGGACCGATTCGACAAGAAACCAAAACCGTTTTGGGCCACGTCTCACATGAACGTCTCTTCAACTACCCATTATCTTCCAAAGGCCATGTTGAATAATTCTGCAATAGCAGGACTGTTATTCCCCTGTTTCTTCTCAAAGAAACAAAGGTGTTCGTGCCTCACGATCGTGGGGCATGAACACATGAACAGAGGCCATCATATGGCTTTGTAAAAAAGCCAGAGAAGGCCACAAACAAGAGGAGAAATGAGGAAAAAACCCAGAGGGGGAGAGATAGAGGAGAGAGGAACAAAAAAAATAGAGAAAGGCCACGAACCAGGGGGAACTGAGAGCAAACCGAGAGAACCGGAGGACGAACAACACAGGAGAACGTAAACAAAAAAGAACATAAACACAGACACAGAGAGACAAATACAGAGAGAGAATAGGCGACCCCAGAAAGTGAAAGACGAGAAGAAGCAGATGAGAGAGTTTCTTTTCAGCCAGCAACCTCACGCCTTCATCATCGTCCTCGACTTGCAGCAACCAGGTGAGTTCTTCATTTCCCCCTCCTTTACAATTATAATTGCATAGGTACTGTTCATATGCAATTTTAATTCACTCTTACTGTTTCTGCAATTATAATTCACTTGTGCTGGTTGTGCACGCGTGAGTAAATCTACGCATCCCTGCTACCCAGTCAGGTCACTAGCTTTGGCTAGTGACCAGGTCTGGCTGTATAGGCTGAATTAGATCTAATTATAAAAAAATAAAAATAAAAACTATTTAAATTTTATGAATTTATTCATTTATACTAGAGTTAAAAATATTATATTGTTTGGGTTATGTTACATTTATCAACGTTAGAGTTAGAAAATATTCATAAGTGAATATTCACTTATGCCAGAGTCAGGAATATTACAAGCATACCATTGGCAGCATAATACAACAAAACCTTAACAATTTAAGACAAAATCAGCAATGCAGTCTGTCTCAGGTAGAACGCTTAAGGGTGATAATATCTTCTATTTTGCGTAACTAGTCTCGTACTCTAGAAGTTCTGTTGACTGGTTAAGGTTCCTAGTGACTATAATATTAGGTGGCAACTTCTTAAACTAGACCTTTCCTCGTTGAAGAACAAGAAGCTAAAAATATGTTCTTTTCACTGAAATATTTTTAAGGTCGTCATGATATCGAGTGCAACATAACGGTTTAAATAAAAATTGTGATTTAGAATCACAGTTTTAATATGCTGGAAACAATATAGGCAAGGTTATCTTAAATAAGAGTTACAACCGCTGATGTTGGTAAATTGCACCATAAGTTCAAAGTTTCTTACTGTAAAGCATAGGTTGCAAAACAAAACATACTTGAGGAATTTTTCGGAACACATAAGGACTCATTTGAAATGTTACCTAAATTGTTTGTGGCTTTACAAAAATCAAATTCTGGAACAGTTGTTGAGTGGAAACATAATGGACAGCTTGATAGTAAAACAATTGTGTCTTGGTAGTGTTTTATAGGCATTTGGTCCAGCAATAGAAGGGTTCAAGTCTTGTAGGCTAATTATCAATGTGAACGGCACCTATCTATATAGAAGGTTCAGTAGAAAGTTGTTGATTGCAATTGTTTTTGATACAAACAATGAGATTTTATCGTTGGCTTATGCACCAATTGAAGAAGAAAATAATGTCAACTGGAGATGGTTTTCACTACTTATTCAACATCACATTACAGGTGACCTTAGTGGTATGTGCATAATATCGGATAGGCATGTTGGTATTAAACATGAAATGACAACAGTCTGGCCTGAACTCATTAGATGTCATCAGTATCGTGTTAAACACCTAACAAGCAACTTCAATCACAAATTCAAAGATTTGTCAACTAAAAATAAGTTGTTTATGATGTGCCATGAATCTTCAAAGTGTAAATTTGATGTATGGTTTGATGATATGGGTAATAGTTATTTATAATGGTAAAAATGACTTGAGCGGGAACCGAAAGAAATATTGACATTTTTTATGACGGGGGTAACTAATATGACAATATTACAACAAACTTTATTCATGGGTTGATGTTGGTAAATAATAAGAAATAATTGCATTGTTGATTTTTCAATAGGTTGCATGAAATTCTTATTCAGAAGATGATATGGCAACTGCTCCTGCTATATGTACATCGATCATAAATTTATGGACAACAGTTGTCCCTTTTATATTTTTAAGCTTGTTGAGATACATTCATCAGACCATGTAATGCAATAATTTATCTTTAAGCAACACATCCCGTCTGACATCGATATGAGCGATCAGTTGTATTCCATTAATCGTTAGGGTATGCACATTAATTATAATTGGATGATCCACCATCTCCAACATGTATCGATGTGGGTACACGAAGAAATTTTATTTTTAGAGAGATTTATCCTATAATTTCTAAGGAGGAATACAACAACTGGTACTTGAGTATAACACGCTAAATCATTACACCTAACCCATTGCAAGTTCCTCCATGCAAAGAGATGGAGTATGAGCCGCATGCATGTCGGATTCAAAATGTTGTAAGTATTTGTTACTTCTTATAGGCTTTGACAAAAAAAATGTTGTATTTTATTATGGATTAATAATTTCTATTTACTTCATATTAGGTTGGACAGTTGTTACACGATAATCGACGTGTTGCGGCTGATCTTTGTTATCCTGACAATGATGATGGATTTACTTGTTATTATGCATCTTTTAGGTTCGAGACATGTTGTACTATACTTGACTTATTATGAGAGATATTAAGCCCATATGATGTTATCTCGGAGGATGAGACTACATGGATAGGTATAAGTCGTGTTATTGATGAAGTTGGTCTAGCCACTCATCGTCACAGAAGACATACATAGACTCAAATGTATTATTATGTTGTGTATAATTATGTAGTGTTATTTTTTTAGTTAAGAGTTATTTTTATTATCACTACTTTTGTAATATGTTTTTGCTAATTGTCATGTTGATTTTAAAGTTTTCTTACATATTATACATTTGTATACTTGGTTTATATATAAGCATGATTTAATATCATTAATTAACAACTAAACATGTGAACGTGTTGTTTAAAATTTCAAATCATTCATTAACAACTTAAAAAATACATATAAATAAAAACAATTTTTAAAAAATACACGCGTTAATTTTGGATTATAATTAACAAATAAAAATGATGTTAAAATAACTTATGTTTCAATTATGGGTTTGAGATTTGGTAATTTATGATTTTGTTTTGCCTTTAGTTGTAGTGGTTTAGACTTTATATATAAGCATGATTTAATATCGTTAATTAACAACTAACATGTGAACGTATTGTTTAAAATTTGAAATCATCCATTAACAACATAAAAAATACATATAAATAAAAACAGTTTTTTAAAAAACACAAACATTAATTTGGGATTATAATTAACAAATAAAAAAGATGTTAAAATAACTTTTGTTTCAATTATGGGTTTGAGATTTGGTAATTCATAGTTTTGTTTTGCCTTTGGTTATGGTGGTTTAGACTTTGTGATTTTGTTTGGCCTTTGGTTGTAGTGATTTAAACTTTGTTTTATGTAAAATCTTAAAGTTGATTGTGCTACTTGACACAAATATAATAGCTAATGACAATAACGAGTGTTTACAACAATTATTACCATTAACAGTTGTTAATAAAATCGTATTTTCCAATAACAGTTAAGTTGAAAGTATGCTACTTCTCAAATACTTTTCTCTCCAGTGCTATTTTTTTTTTTAAATATCAACCTGTGCTAGTTTCATTAAAGTCAATATGGAAACCTAACCTAAAGATTAAATAATAATAATAATAATAATAATAATAATAATAATTGGGAGACTTGGAGGTAAGAAGTAATAAAGAGTTTTTATATTCCGCTAGCTAACAAAGAAAGTTGGTGGTTTGTCATGGAAATAATATGATAACTAGCTTTAAACTATGTTTTATCATCTACTCATAAACATCTAACATTATAACTTTTCATACTTCAATTGAATCCAAATTTAGACCAACTAAAAGGGGTTTGTTAAGCATCATTAGCGAACAACTATTGACTCTTTATAAAAGGATTAAGAGTATCTAAGTTTTGATGAAATATATGATTATTGATGTCAATGTTTAAAACTTACTGCAGAAAAATAAAAAAAGGTTCTTAAATCAGTTGGACAGTCTCTTTATTGTTATTCAATGAGCATAGGAAAATTAACTGGCATACTTTGCATAGAAATACTAATTTGTTTGCAAAATGGAAAATGGAAAAAAGAAAAGGTAGTAATTAAACTTGTTGATTTTTAGATTTTACAAATTAAACTAGCAGCATATGAAGAGGCCCTTTTAAGGCAATGTAGAATTCTTGAAAAAATCCATAAGCGCATGGCAACACAAGCATTAACAACTAACAGCACACCAACCTTACAATCCTTGCTCTACTCTCCATCTAAGGTTCCAAGAGCCTTCTTGAGAAGTTTATGTGCCTCTTTTCTCCTTCTAGACAAAGAAAGGAAGAAGAAATAGCAAAGATAAATGACAAATATTTCAGTATGATTAAAAATCATATATCACTAATGTGAATAAAGAAATAAGGATTTGTATATTAATAACAAATAGCTTTCAGTTCTCAATGATTAAAAATACTCATTATTGGCTTGGAAATTGTCATAACCCATTTTTGGGTCACTCCCAAATTTTTTTCCTTTTCTTAAAAAAAAAAAACTGCACGGTGCCGTTTTGAACGGCACTGTACAACTTTTTCTCCCCTGCAAATGCAAAGACAGGGGAGAAGAAGATTTTTGAAATCTTTTTCCCGCTCACCTTCTCCTTTTCTTTTCCCTCCCACTTGCCACCAAAACCCGGACACAAGTCATTCCCCTTACCCTGCCACCATTAATACAACCCATGCCCTGCAGATAACCGGCCACCTTGCCCTTTAGGGGAAAGGTAACCCTGTTTCCCTCCTGCGCCATGATGGAACATAGTAGTGGGGACTCTCTCTCCGCTTGCCTATAAAAACCAGAAATGGAGAGAAACCAGAAGAGGGGAGGGGATCAGCGAAAAAAAAGGAAAATAAGAGGAAACTAAGAGAGAGACAGAGAATTGTTTGGAGAGAAACAAGGTGACAGAAACAAAGAGAAAAAGCAACGACAGAGGAGAACAGAAAGAGGGACCACAGCCGGCTGTCGCGACACCAACGCCACCAGGAGCACAAACACAGCAGCACTGCCCATGCCATAGTCAGCCTTCCTCAGCTCATCATCTTCCTCCCACTCGTTGCTGCATCATAGAAGAAAAGGCAGCAACCTGCGCCTCTGCATGGGGAAGAAGAAAAAGAAGAAAATCGCTGCTATCATCGGGCTTCCCAGCCACTGCCACCTTCATAACCAACGTGAGGCATCGTAGGACTCCTTTCCACCGCCACCAGCATCACCACCAACTGCCATTGCCCTCGCAATCGACAACAGCCCCGTGAGAAGCAGAAGGAAGAAACGGAAACTGAGGTGAACAAAGCTAAAGAAAAACATAGAGAAGAAGAGGAAGAAAGGCTGACCATCGTCCAAGCCACTCCCCAGGCCGCCGCCACCAGCATCTCCACGAAGTCGCTGCAGAGAGAGAAGAACGTTGTTGACAGAGGGAGCAAAGGAAACAAAGAGAAAAGCAGCGCTGAAACAGCAGAGAGGAGGAAGAAGGCCGCAGCAACACCACCACCAAATCGGCTACCAGCACCACCGTCACCCCATCTATCCAGGCTCATCATCCCAGGTAATCCTTCCCCTTATCACCTTCGATTGTTCATTTTCTTGCATGCAGAACATGCACTATACATGTTCTGCAAGCTAGAAATTAATTAGCTGGTTACAGTGCTCATGCACAGTAACCAGTCTATGTTCATTTCGGGTTGGAACATCAGCCCAGCCTATGCGGCTGGGCTGAGTCCAGCCCTTTAGAAAGTGGGCTCGTTTTATTTTAGGCCGATTTCAGCCCAGTCTCCTTTTAGGCTGGGTCCGGTCCAGTAAAAAAAATCAAAATTCTGAAAAAACCTTTCAAAAAATCTGTGATTTTTCGTGATTTTGTTACTGCATTTTGATCAATCTCGATCTGTATTTTTATACTGTAAAGATACAAATCCGGTATTAAAATACCCGGTTTTCGTCAAGTCTTCAAAAAAAAAGTGTTTTGTTTTCATGCATACGGCCAAGTCTCTCAAAGAAAAAATTACATTATATTTTCATACAACAAAGAAAACTTCAAAAAAAAAATTTTAGCATGCATTTTGGCTTTAATAACCAGTTTATTTAAGTCATAAGAACTTGACCAGTATTTCAAAAATTCCATAAAAATTATGTTGTTTTCTTAATATCAGAGATTATGAATTTATACGTAAAACGTACTCCTGATATTAAAAAAAAAGGTAGTTTTCTTTTATAGACATTACAACGGTTAGGTTTTGCCCCATAAGATAAGAACCTCCTTACTGAGGAGGGCTTTTCTTGAATCATAGACGGACCAACAATTAAAAAACATGACAAGATCTTAGATTTTTATCAGACAATAAAACAATGCAGCTTACCTTAGGTAGGGTGTATTTGGGGTGCTAATACTTTCCCTTTACGCAACCAGTCTTCGTACCTGATCTCTGAGACCAGTTAGGGTTCCTAGTGATCAGATTACTAGGTTGCGACTTCCATTCTATTTTTTCCACTAATAAAAAGACAAGAACTCCTTGTCTCCCTATATTTTCCAGATACACACACACCATGAGTGAGGGTGGACGATCGCCGCGACGCCGCACACGTGCGACAGAAATAATATAAACTTAAAATATAGTCGGTAGCCAAACTTTAACATAGCATACAAACACTAAGCTAATCTTTCTCCTAAATTTATTAGGCATTTTAATAGGAAAACAATCAAGCATTGATAATACCAGCCTAGTTAAATATAATCTAACAAATTTGAAAGCACAATCAATTTTTATCTAGTGATTTATGTGATCTTGCTTTTAAAAGAGGGCATTGCAGTGAGTAGCACCACTCTTGTTGGAATTATAAAACAGGTCAACAAAGAAGGAAACCAAAATGCCCAATATAATATAGAAACAGTTTTCACGTCAATACATGTTTCCTTATACCCCATGTATGAGATAGAAACTCTTCAAGTCACTATAAAAATTGCTCGAAATTTTCCCTAATAGTATGCCAGATCCAGATGACTAACTAAGAAACTATAACAGAGAATTGTTTCTTGAGTCCCATGCTAACATCTATAAAGGTTGTAAGGTAAATATTGTTTTCAATGTAACCATGAATTAAAAAGGTTTGAAAAATGAAAGAAGCTCATTTCATATGCTTAGGCAACTAAATGGAAAAAATGACATTTTTAGCAAGCAACTCTAAACATTACATAAGATATTCAAATAGATATCCTTCACTGCTTGTTTACGACATTATATCTAAAGCTCTAGAATGTGAATTAAAGTGGCCCTAGCCTGTAGGGAAAAGCTATTTGCATAGTGAATTTAACTCTTAGACAGAACCAGAACAAGGTATGAATAATACCTGAAAAACACTTCACCTAATGAGGACGCAATGAATTGAGAAAGTGATGCAAATTCTTGAATATAACGGATATGTGTTCCACTTTCCTAGCATATTGTGAAGGTCTCTCAACAAGAATGTCGGCAAGGTCCAAAATATAAAGCTGCAATTCTCTATTAAATGAACTCAATTCTTTCTTGAAATCTATATTAAAAGTAATTATCAATCAGTTAGCAACTTTACTTATCAAGATATCAAAATCAATATAAAGAAACAGAAAAGAACCAATAAACTGTCATTTTATCATGTTCGGGGAAACAACTAAATAAAGAGTGGATTTTCATCCATTTCTTACGAAGAATGTCCTTTTCTGTCCCTTTGCAGAACATCATGCAAATATTGAACCCTACAACGAGTTCAATACGAGAAAGATAAAGGCAAGCACAATACTTCCCCGTACAATATTTTTGGGTTTGTCCATGTAGAATCTTTAATTTGGATTACTAACTTGTATTATTCTGAAAACAAAGTACAAAATATGGAACAATTGTACTATGCAATTGCTATCTTGTGTGAGTTTTATCATCAAAACTCCAAAGAAATTGCACAAACAGCTATGAAAAAAATTCGTCACTCAACAATCAAACTAATAACTTAATATTACATAGATAAATAAAAAAGTGTCATCTAATGCACCAGCTACAATTGACTTTCACCCATAAAAAAAAATATTTTTAATTAAAAAATAACAAATAATATTTTGGAAATAGGGCAGGTATTAAAATTCCTCAATTATAACATTATTCTATAGTTTCATAGAAATATACTATAAAAAAGCACCGAAGTAGAGGTAAAACACACAGATATTTGGTCATTTCAAGTGCAATTGTCGCACTCCCTACTATTTAAGCTTGGAAACACATCATCAGTCTAAAATAAAATAACAATAAAACCATCAATGAGAAACCTTAATTCCAAAAATACCAAAACAAAGAAATCCTCTAGACACACACACAATGTGTACAACTAGAACCCTAACATCTCCATAAACATTAAAATTAGCTTCTTCTTTTTTTCATTCTTTTGCAAAGCAATTCTAAAACTAGAGCAAATAATTAAAAAAAAGTGAGAGAGGTAAAGAGAGATTACAGTGTAATTTCCACCATAACACACATAAGTACCTTCAAATGGAGGTGGTGGTTTTTGAGCTGATTTAGGATTTTCAATATAATCTTTATATTTGTAAAACGGTGGCAGTGGTGGGTATGTGTCTATTGTCATTGCAAAACTTTTCTCTTCTAACTTAAAAAAGCAAACAAAATTACATTTGAAAAACTTTTAAAAAATCTAGAAAAACTCGGATTCCTATTTGGTTCTCAAGAAAAACACTAGTAGAAAATACAAAATCCAGAAAAATTCATCTTATGATTTAATTGCCTTAAATTCAATCTGGATCGTCCACCTTTAACTCTAAAAATGTACATGACCCCAATGACATTGCTTTTTATGGAAACGCGACAGGTTGATGATTAGTAAAATGAAAACTCTTGGTCAACGATAAAAAGACCATTACAAATAATTAACAATGTAAGAAGAGAGAGAGAAAAAAAATAAAGATGTGGGGAACGAGAGGGCCACAACTAAAAACTCTGGCATATATGGTGCTAAAACGAAAAGGAGAAAATTGCCCAAAAATGTTAAGTGCCTATTTGGTTACATTTTCTGTTCAGATCTCTAAATCATCAATTCTGGAAGAGAAATCCAGGTAAAGGAAAATTCTAGTCTTTTGTATTCTATAATTATGACATTTTGTGTGTGGTAAAAGTCTTGATTTTTATATTAAGAGAAGTACATTAAGGATTTATGCCTAAGCTTGAAGAAAGAAAATGTAATTTGAAAAAAAAAAAAGGATGGAGGGGTTTAAATAGGATTTACTTTGTTTTTCAAGTGGTAAAGTTTGTCTTTCTCAAATGCCAACAATTTAAAAAGATGATTTTGCATAAATTCACATTTGATGGCTTGAAATTAAAAATGATTTTTGTTATAGAATGATAACATTTTGTTAGGTACTGATTGATGGATGGATATGGAAGTTTATTGGTTTTAATTCATGGTTTATGAACTGAATTTTTATGTAGTTATAAATCATAAGCATGGATCTTTTTGTAAGTGATGTGGAGCTTGTGCTAGAAAATGAGAAAATTAAGGTTGAGAAAGAGAAAGGACACACATCTCATTGTGAGCTTTATGACACAGAAATAGTTCGCAAGATAGGTCAAGTTTTCCTCCATGGATTATCATTGGTTTTGTATTGATAACACAACTTGGGATATGTTTAGGTTCCCTAGTTCGGTGGCTACTGATGTTAGGAAAGAAATGATTGATTATCTGACCCAGATGAGAGAAATTTTTGTTGCAAAATTAGTTGTACTAGAAGGTGGTCCAAATGTTGCGGTATCCGACCATCCCTATGATATCATTTCTGATATGGTTAATGATTTTGCGAGTTTGAAAAGGAATTTGTTTGGTCAGGTTTCATAATGGTTACTGAATGAAATGAGAGAGGATAAAATAGATGATTTCATTTCAGAGATGAAAACAAATAGGTTTTGGTCAAAAATGTTGACTACAAGAACATTTTTCATTGTGACAAGAAGTTTAACACTACTCAAGAATGGCTGAGCATATTGTCAACTGTAGATTTAAGATCATGAATTGCATAAATAATGGGTGTACAATTATGTTCTGCGTAAGCTAATTGGAGAAGCATGATTTAGCTTGTCCTTTTAAAATAATCACATGTGAGTAGCAATGCTTATAAAAACATCATGAGACGTGAAATGGACCGACATTGCATAACTATCTATCCAATAAAGATAGTGAATTGTCCTTTCTATGTTATGGGTTGTCAATCCACAATGCCACAATCTATGGTTCAGCAACATTGTTCCAACAATCTCCATTCACACTTGTTAAATACTCTTAAAGGTGGTATTCATAACGGATCATCAAAGGAGGATCTGAAGAAACATGTTGACCATATATACTAACTTGCCACTAGTTGCAATTTTACTTATGAAATACACATATTTAAGCAAAGTCTTACCCGTTCTGGTCTTGTGAATAGGAACATATTAGAGGTGTGTATGCTCACACCCATTGAAGGGCATCCCTCATATATAATTTTAAACCTGTCGGATCACTACATAGAGCTTTTGAGAAGTGTTTGTTTTTGTTCGTTAAAACTTTTCCATGTAGGGGTAGGGTCCCATTATATATGTTGTTATTCTCACACCTTATTTGGTAGATGGGTTTTGTTGTGTGTTGTTCATTAACAAGTTTGATTAGTTTCGGTAGAACTGCAGTATGAAATTTATTTTAATCATGGAACATCTACTACATTGTAGTACATAATTTGTTTGCTCTTATTGTATCTGTCAAATATGACATGTGAATTTCTTGGCAATGCTTAACCACTGGCAAAAAATCTCATGCTTTATCACAATTATCTTCTGGTCAACTATCCGCCACTAGGGATGTGAGATCTCTAATCTTAAAAGTCAAGGATCTTGAAGCAAAGCTTGGGCCATTAGAATTTAAAGTTGCTGAAAAGGTTAGTGAAGAATCTAACAAGGCTAGAGAGAATGGTGGTGAAGAACCCATTAAGGCTAGAAACAAGGGTAGTGAAGAATTGACTGAGGTGGCAAAAATAGATGGTGAGAAATCCACTAGAGAAACAATCGTGGAAGACAAAATTGGCAATGAAAAATCCACCGAGACCATAAAGATGGTTGGTGAAGAATTTTCGAGTATTCAAGCTTAATAGCTTATGCATCAAAGGAAGCTGGGATGCAAGTTTGCTCCTAATAAACTTTTGTCATGCTAAAAAATTCAACGAGTGGGAGAGGAAGAAACTTTACCAAGAAGGATGCTATATCTACAAGCTCTAATCTTTTCAAGTGTCCCAACTCTATTTCCTAGGCAACAATTTTGGGCTTTAAAGCTAGGGGTTAATTTATTAATCTTTTTCTCCTATACCCTTGTTTTTCATTTAAAAATATTTATAGTTTTTTTCTATTGTAAAATCTTATGAAAACAATGTCAAAACCATGCTTTTTTCTCTTAATTATCTTTGTTGGACCATGTTCCTTTTATTATTACATGCGAGTGCACCTTACCACCAAGCATCCAAAACTTCATCTACTTGAACCAAATAAATTTTTAAATAATAAAAAATAAAACTAGTTTAAGAAGGTTAGACTCACATTTAGTATGGTAGCGGTTATGATTATTTTTTAAAATATTTTTAATTTTTTAAAATTTATTTTTAATTTCAGTTCAACGCATCAAAACAATCTAAAAATACTATAGAAAAAATCTAGACATTACATGGTCTTCCTTGCTGATATCAAAAGCATTTTGGTGGTCTTTTTTGCTAAAGGCCTTGGCAGCAGCCATTACATGGTCTTTGATATTTTCAGGAGGACAAGTGAAATTGTCTCTCACTTGTTTCAAGCAACCGCCGAAATATCTTGATAATGACTTTTCAATTGGCATCATGAATGTCAGTTTCCATATTAGGGACCTCTACCAGCTATCAGAGACGAGATGGGCAGCCACCGGTAACTTAAGGTTTATGTGCATACGATATAAGATTTGGCGTCTCCTATACAACCTTTTCTGTTAAGACTATTCACTCTTACTCAAAGATGTAACTATGTCATATAAAGGTATATTATTAGATTTTAAAAAATATATATTTGATAAGAAAAGCACATAAATAAAGACATCACCATCCTAAATTTCATCTAATTAAATCACATAAAGAACAAAAAGAGATCTATAACCATATTAATATGCTTTATGCAGTCCATGGTGTTTAACATTTTATACAGGTGATTAAAGATATATGAAATATAGATAACTAGAGCATATATTTGGCATTAATGGATCATTTCATGCATATATTACAGGTATATTATACTGTAGCATGAACTATAAAACACCCCAAGCTAAGAAAACATAACCCCATGTGTAACTGAAAGAAAAGCCAAATTGTGTATTCTACCCAACGCATTCGAAACAGAGTCAGAGAGTGTATGATGAGTACAGCAGACAAGTTACCCACCCATCCTAAAATGAATTCAAAACAAAGTTCGTATAGTGTTTGACATCAACTTCACCTCTTGTATTACAAGCCTTGCTTGAAAAGAGTTCTTAAACCCTATCTACTGAATAATAAGCAACATCTTCTGTAAACAAACTATTTAGCGTATATATACTGAATTTGAACCTCTTAAATGACTTTGGTAACGAAGAAGCGGAAAATACCTATTAGTTTTCAAACCCAAAATGCATTGTAGATAAATCACGCTTTAATAAAGACTAAAGTGCCATGGCTAAGAAATATAAAATAATTAAGAAAGTACACAAACACACAGAAAGAAAAAGAAAAGCACTTGTTTTGGAGTTATCTCATGATATCTATTTTGAAAAACTTCTTGTGTAAGCAACTTCCTCACTTTTTCACTGAGATATAGTTCAGAAAGACATCCATATCTTTCTGTGATTTACCTAGCCTAAAAACCAAGTCATTAGTGCCATCTTTCTTGTTATATTGGAAACATTTAAGTTTTTAAGAACTTGGTTTTGATCTAGTACTACCTTTATTATTCGATCCTTTCTTTTTATGTTAGTCCTTTTATAACCAATCCTTCAATTGAGCCTTGTACACTACTCTTCGACACAATCTTTCTTTTTAACTATCTCGAGTTTAGGCCTGTCTCCACACCTTTCATGATAAGAGTGTCTCTACCAAATATGATAACTGGTCTCGTTAAAAATCAAGTCTTTATAGACAAAACTTCTTAATTTATATCTAGTCACCATAGTGTCTTGTCATATATATGAATAGTATCACATGCATGAACAATAATATACATAAACGAAATAATTTCAATCAAAGAGCTTTGATACCATTTTCTAGAGTAGAAGCAAGAAATCAAGCAACAAACTAAAAATAAGTGGATAATGGAAAGAAAGGAAACAAGCACAAAGAACAACATAAATATTTATATGGTTCAGCTTAACCTATAATCCACTAGCAAGGATATTTCATGATTTAATATTTATATGGTTCAGCTTAACCTACGTCCATTAGCAAGGATATTTCATGATTCAATATCTTTATCTTTATCCTAGCAAGAATATACATTAGCTCTTGTATACCAAGAGCATAGTCAATACTTTTCGCTGATGTTTTTCTCTCTATTTTTCTTTGAAAACTAGATGCTTAAAATAGGATATGAGTACTCTATTTATAGTAGAGCTTCGGGTACTTGGCTTTGTAATTAAACAAACTTTAAGGGACCAAATATATACATTTATTTAAAGCATTTAATGGCTAAATCTCATGGTTTGTGGCTTGTACTCATGAGGTGGTTGTTGACATCAAATGAGGGATGACAATCGACACTACATGGCTCAATTGTGAGCCACCATCTAACAGTGCATAAATGTCAAGTTCTTAAAATCTCGTTATCTATCCTCTCAATAAAAGCCATCAAGTTTCCCAAACATGAATATTCTCGTCATGATTTTTTTTTCTTTCTACGCTTCATTCTTATTATTTTATGGGAAACCAAACAAAAAGAAAGAAAAAGAGAATAAAAGGGTGTGAATGTTTTTGTACTTTACAAGAAATTGATAAAAAACAAAAAGAAGAGACTATGTTCTTATGATGATGATGGGAGTTCAACTCAGGTTTTTTTTTTCAACTTGAAATTTCTTTAAAAACTATATTTTAGGCTCGTGAAGTGTTTTTTTTCTAGTTGATTACAAATTTTTATGTTATTTTTTAAAGTCATTTATGGATTTTTCAAAGTGTTTAGACTATTTTTTAGATGTTTGGGGTTAAAATTAGGTTCAAAATAAGTTTTTTTTGTAAAACAAATAATAGAACTTGTTTTTCCATTCACCATAATGGCTCGAATCTAGAAAAGATTAGGCGACATGTTGATTGAAATTTTGTTTTTAAAAAATAATGGTTTATCCACCCGAATTGGATTATTTTTAAGCCCGTGTGCATGCCTTTCCTAAAAGGGTAAGGCTCCGGCCTGACCTAACTTTTTTCTTTCTATTTTTTTAAAAAAAAATCATGTGTTTTTTAAATAATTTTTAATTTATATGAAAATTAATTCCCTTTCTCTTTATTTTTTGGTATCTAGTTTTTTTTAATTAGTAGCTGTTTTTTTAATTATTTTTGTATGTGTTTAATTTTTGAAGAGATTATTCTAATTCATCTATAATTTTTTATATATATATATATAATTGAACTTTATTTTTAAAGATGAAAAATATTTATTTTTGAATAATATTTATAATAAATGCAACCTTATGAGATATTTATTTTCTTTTATATTGTATTCAATCAATTTATGGGTATATTTATTTCTACTAGTACTTGATTAAATAAAAATAATAATTTTAATAAACAGATTTATTGAACACAATCAGATGAATGGACTATGTTGTAAGATCAAATATTTTTGATCTACTTCATACTCTTGACTTTTTTAGATATATATTTTGTTCTTGTTAATGATTTTTCATTTACTGAAATAGATGATTCTCGATTTATTTAATTAAATATGTGTATAAATTTTTTAATTAATACTTATATTATACAATACTCTAAATGGTGTAGGGGAATCACTATTCCCTCACATCAAAATCACTGTGGATTACAATAGTAATCCATAGTGCATCTCTTTCTCTTTTTTTTCTTTTTTTAATTTTTTTTCACTTTTTTGCTTTTTTTACTTTATTTTTTTTTTTGCACTTTTTATTTTTTTCCCCCTTTTTTTGTTTTTTTTCCAAAATTTTCTTTGTCAATTTTAATTTTTTAATATTGAGCTGATTAAAAATTTTGCTTTGTAATTTTTTTTCCTTTAAAATACTGTAGATTGCTACGGTGTTTTTCCACATGATTTTTCTATTTTATTCTTTTATTTTTCAAAATTATATTTGTCGATTTTATTTTTTCAAATTAAGCTGATTGATAGTTTAGTTTTGTAATTTTTTTATTTAAAAACATTGTTGATTGCTACAGTTTTTTTCCACATGGTTTTTTTTATTTGTTTTTTTTATGATTTTATCCAAAATTATCTTTTTCAATTTTATTTTTTAATATTAATCTGGTTAAAAATTACAGTTACAATATGTGAAGAAAGCATTGTAGTTTTCCCCGCAAATTACTGTGGATTGCTATAGTGTTTTTTCTCACATTGTTTTTTTTTATTTTTTTTTTAAAATTGTCTTTGTCAATTTTATTTTTTTGATATTAAACTGGTTAGGAATTACAATTAAGTAATAAGCTAAAGGCTGTGAGGAATTCACTGTTCACCCACGCCCAATGCATTGTGGATTACAATAGTAATCCACAATGCATTCCTCTTTTTATTTTTTACTTTTTCATTTTTTTTCTTCTTTTTTTTTCAAATTTCCCCTTTTTTCTTTCCAAAATTACTTTCTTTTTTTTCCAACTTTCCCTCTTTTTTTTATCAAAATTATCTTTGTCGATTTTACTTTTTTTAACATTGAGCTGGTTAAAAACTTTGCTTTGTAATTTTTTTTCTTTAAAATACTGTGAATTTCTACGATGTTTTACCACATGGTTTTTCTTTTTTATTTTTTGATTTTTCAAAATTATATTTGTTGATTTTTTTTTAATATTGAGCTGATTGAGAATTTAGTTTTGTAATTTTTTTTCTTTAAAACATTGTTGATTGCTTATAGTGTTTCTCCTCATGGTTTTTGTTGTTTTGTTTTTTTATGATTTTCTCTGAAATTAACTTATTTTATTTTATTTTTTAATATTGAGTTGGTGAAAAATTACAGTTATAATATATGAGAAAAACACCGTAACTTTCCTCGAAATTACTGTGAATTGTCAGAGTGTTTTTTCCCATAATATTTTTTTCCAGTTTCTTTTGTGTTTTCTTTTTTTGTAATATTTTTTTCCAAAATTATTTTTGTCAATTTTATTTTTTTAATATTGAGCTGGTTAGAATTTAACTTTGTAATAAAGCTTAATCATGTGGAGAAAACATTATAGCTATCTTCACAAAACACTATAGATTGCTAGAGTGTCTCTCAACATGGTTTTTTTTCTTATGATTTTTTCAAAATTATCTTTGTCAATTTTATTTTTTTAATATTGAGCTGGTTGAGTTTTACAATTACAATTCATTACAAATAAAGCTAAATCATGTGGGGAAGCACTGTAGCTTTCATCACAAAACATTGTGAATTGCTACAATGTTTCCAACATGGTTTTTTTTTCCTGTTATTTTGTTATTTTTTTCTAAAATTGTATCTTTTGATTTTATTTTTTTTAATATTGAGCTTATTGAGAATTTGGTTTTGTAATTTTTTTCTTTAAAACACCGTGAATTGTTGCAGTTTTTTCCCGCATGATTTTTTCTAAAATTATCTTTGTTGATTTTTTTTGAATATTGAGTTGGTTGAGGATTATAATTATAATAAAACTAAATCATATGAGAAAAGCGTCATAACTTTTGTCACAAAACACTGTGAATTGCTACAGTATTTCTCTAAATGGTTTTTTTTATTATTTTTTCTAAAACTATTTTTGTCGATTTTATTGGAGAAAACACTGTAGTTTTCCTCACAAAACATTGTCAATTGCTACAACGTTTTTGCTCATATGTTTTTTTCCTTCCAAGATTATCTTTGTTGGTTTTTTTTTAATGTTAAGTTGGTAGAGAATTTAGCTTTGTAATTTTTTAAAAATATGGCGAAAACAATCATTTTGTTCAGTCTCTAATTTTTTGATCACCAACACAATTTTTTATCCCATCATGAAATATTGGCTCCATCATACTTTTAATTTTTATTACTTATCTAGCACTGGTTTACAATTATAATATTATCAAGTATATTTATTTTATAAACCCGCAGCAGCGCGTGGGCACCCCATCTCATTTTTTATATAAAAAACATGTTATAAATGTTTATATATTAAAAAACAATTGTTGAAAAAAAACCCATAATGGAACAAGAACATGGTCACGTAGCTAGTTTTACATTGATAGAACCTGGTTTATGTAGGCATGCTGTTCAAATGGGCCTAAAGGGCATTGATGGAAAGGAAGAAAGCATAGTTTCATCCCGTTCCTCGGCCTTGACGGCTGCTGGATAAAGTTAAATGGCCGCAG
>Ga0325410_1001310_pt1 | contig 27437 bp, 21 predicted proteins | sample PopdelMetagenome_16_FD_206182 | JGI IMG/M metagenome (GOLD analysis project Ga0325410, IMG submission 206182) | Populus deltoides microbial communities from Bellville, Georgia, United States - Xylem-PdIQD-R3 | ecosystem: Host-associated > Plants > Phyllosphere > Stem > Wood/Secondary xylem...
TATATATATATGAATGAATGTAGGGTTTTAATTTAGGATTGTGATTTTTTTTAAAGTGTTTTTTTTAGAAATATATTAAAATAATTTTTTTATTTTTAAATATTATTTTTAATATCAACATATTAAAATGATTTAAAAATACTAAAAAAATATTAATTTGAAGTTAAAAAAATAAAATTTTTTAAATATTTTTAAAATGTAAGAACAAACAAGTTTTAAAGATATAAAACTAATTTAATTCTATTAATTAATTAATTAATTTAGTTAAACTAATCTCATGACTTTAGCATTCATCTCAAACCATCATGAGATTGACCATACAAAAATCTTATTTGGATTTTCATTGTTTTTTGTTTGTGAGATTAATTATGTCTTCTAATACGTCTCTGATTTTTTCTTTTTTTTTCCTGAATATCATGTGTGGATGAAAATTTAATTTTAAATAACAATTTAGGATGATGATAAGTGATTTCAATGATGGAGTTTTCTATATAAAGTAATATGGATCCAGCAAATAAATTTTTTACGAATGTTTTAACTATAAGTTTTGTATAAATGTTTTTCTACAAAGATGAGATATATTCAATGCATGGTTTCATGTTAATTTTTTTTACATCTTAACCTAAAAACATATATATATTAGTAGATGATGGTATATAACGTGGATGATCCAGATTATAAGATGATAAACGGGTTAATTCCGCATTTTAATTATTGTTTGGGAAAACGGTGTAAACAGCGTTTTATAAAAAATTAATTTTTTATATGTTTTGGATCGTTTTGATGCGTTAATCTCAAAAATAATTTTTTAAAAATAAAAAAAATCATTTTGATATATTTTAGTATGAAAAACACTTTAAAAAATAATCATAACCATATTTCCAAACAGACATAGCTGTACCTGGACAGCTTATTTAATTGAATCCCCTTCAATCTAATTTAATGTATATTGTTCCTTCATGTCACTTTTGTTTATAAATGAAACCCCATCCATTATAAACACAACTAAAATGCTGAAAGTCACCTTCACAAGAGATTAATATATTGTTTTTAATTATTTAATTACATGTTTATATTATCTTAACTCAGTAGTTCACGGGTGGAAATAACTTGGGTCGTGAGTTCAAGTCGCGTTATGTGTGCTTTATGTTTTTTTTTTTTTTTAAAAGGGAAAAGATGACTTTTTTCTTAGCTATTTTGTGTTTTGGGGATTTTTTTTTAAATTCATTATTTAAAATAAGATTTTTATTTAATTTTATTCTTCTTGGATAGATGATAAATCATTATTTATATTTTTATTATATAATAAAATAAAAAAATTGAATCCACCAAGTGGAGTCTATAATCGGGATCTCGAGTTTGACTGATTAACTAAATATTAATCAAAAAGTCAGGTTATGATTATTTGAAATTTTTTTGTTATATTTTGGTTTCTTTGTTTGTAAAATCCATTATTTAGTGTAGAGTTTTTATTGAATTTTATCTTTTATTATTGAGTTGATGGTAAATTAAACTTGATATTTTATATCACATAATAAAACAAAAAATAAATTTGATCCACAAGAGTCTATAACCTAAGTCACAGGAGTTGATAAACCAACTAAATATCAATTAAAGAGTTGAGTAAATATTTTTTAATTTTAAAATATTATACCAAATTAAATAATAATACTAAAAAACAATCTAGTTCTTGATATTTTAAGAAATTTGTGTACATTTTGCAGCAAAAATACGGGGTATAAAATAAATGATATCTTATATTAAACATAATTATTTATCTGGTTACAATTATTTTGCATGTCGTTTCTAATTAAGTTAGGAGTGCCTCTTTGGTTGTAGTTTAAAACTTATTATTTTTTTATTTAAAAAAATAAATTGATGTTTTTTTGTACAATTTTTGTATGGCTTTAATACCATTAATAATTTTAAATCTTTAAAAATATATCATAATAATCCAAAAATGTATAAAAAACCCATCAGTTTTATTAAATAAAAAACACTCACGCCACAGCACCAAAAAGTTCCTTAGACTATCCTCCTTTCGTGTGCTGCTTTTAACAAAAGATGATTGATTTTACTGTTTTAATTTAATTCCTTCTCCACATAAAAAGTAAAATCAAAGAAAATTCTAAAACTCACTCCTCCTTGGATATAATCCTTTATTTTTCCAACCAGATAAAGCATCAACCTTTCTCTTGAAAACTTTGGTTTATATGTTTGGGAGTGTGATTGTGGTTATGTTTTAAAATATTTTTATTTAAAAATATATTAAAATAATATTTTTTTATTTTTTAAAAATTATTTTTAATATCAATGATTTAAAAATATTAAAAAAATATTAATTTAAAATAAAAAAATAAAATATTTTTAAGATATAAAAACAAACATCACATCTCGTTGATGAGCCGCCGGATTGGACAGCAAAAACATCTTTTACCATGTATCTCCACTTGTTAAAAGCCCAAACCACCTTGAGCGCGTGGGTGAGTGAGTGCTTTCACTTTCACTTTCCCACTTTCCATACAGAGAACATTCATGGTACCTGATCAAAATAGATCTAATCTCCCAGCCTGGAATGACCCGCACGCACACTTGCGAAATGCGATGCGTGCCTTTTTTTTTTTTTTTGATTATGTTTGGAAACGTAATAATAATAATTTTTTATTTAAAAATATATTAAAATAATATTTTTTATTTTTTAAAAAATATTTTAATATTAATATATCAAAATAATTTGAAAATACAAAATAAATGTTAATTTAAAACAAAAAAATATAAATTTTAAAATTTTTTTAAAACTAAAAATACTGAAATTAATATCTTAAGAACTAGTCTAGATACCAGCCTAGATCTTCTTTGGATTCAAGTATTTTTTAAAATTATTTTTTTTTTATTTTTTTATTTTCAAGATTATTTTAATATACTAATATTTAAAATAATTTTTTTAAAATAAAAAATTATTATTTTAATAATTTTTTTTAAAACAATACATTTTCAAAAATAATCATTACCATAATAGTGAAAACAAAAAACCCACTAAAATACGTTGATTTTTTTCTTAAAAATCCCCTTTTAAAGCAATGTTGTTCTCAACCTCCTCAATTCTTTTTAACCAACACTGATTGATACGATACGTCCATCCGATGACCTCGTTCTAGTTTCGCCCCGGATTGGAGAGATCCATGGGAAGGATTCTCACGTGCCACACAGTCTTTGAGTTGGCGCTTGTTGTCTCCAATCTCCATGACGGTTTTAGGCGGCGGCTGCTGCTCCTTTACCTCCACTTTATTCTCTCTCTGCTCTAGTATTGGAAAAGGCTCCTCCCTTCTTTTCTCTCCATACACCACTACCACTACCGCCGCGACTCCTCCTCCTCCTCCTCCTCTTCCTCCTCCTTTCGAAGTCTCATAAAAAAAATGTGAGAGCGATCTTCACTTCCTCATTATGAAACTAAATGGACGGCTTCGATCAAACCTCTACTGTAACTAACTGCAAGTTCCTGGCCATCCGTTTCTTCTTCCTCACGTCTGGTGAGCATTGGTGATTATTTTCTTTTATATTTTTCTTTTGGATGGTTTAATCTTCTTGCCTTTATGTGTAACTATCTAGCATGCTCATCAATAGTAATTGAAAAAAAACCATGACTAGCTTTGATAATACGCATCTTTTGATTTTATACTCTTTTACTTTCCTTGAACAAGAAAAGAAAAAGAGCCTAGTCGAAGTTCAAAAGGTGTTGGTTGCTGCTCTGCTCATTTGCAGTTTAAAGATGGGGTTTTACTTGTTTTTTCATGCCAACAACTGGGATTTGAATTCACTGCAGGACAGGTGAAGGCTCTTAAGGAAGAAATGGCCTCCAATCTGTCCAAATCACCAAATTAATGCATTGCATCCTATATGCAATTAGTGCTGCTACTAAACACTGTTTAGTTGATTGATGAAACGGACTGCAAAGAATTTATGGGATAAAATCTGGGTGGCCACAACAGTTAAGTTTGACCTTAATGTAATTGGATTGGTGATTTCCTATTAGTTACAAAAAGAAAGATCCAAATTTATTTTATCTGAGAAGATGTGTCACCGTCTTGATGTAACTAGATTAGTATTTTCTTGCCCATACATATTTTGTAATGATTTAAGTGGCTTGGTTCGTGCTAATTTTGGCAACATCATTTTCGGAGTAAAGAAGATGGGCTCATTTTGCTGTGTTAAATAGTCTATGCTAGGAGATGGTGTTATTATCGTGATGTTTTCTGTCTCTTTATTTTTTAGATTCACCTCGGTATTGATCGGAAGGATGGAGTCCTGTGACTGTATCGATATGCAATGGCCACATGAAGAACTTCTTGTTAGATATCAGTACATATCGGATGTTTTAATTGCCTTCGCATACTTCTCCATTCCCATCGAGCTTATATACTTTGTACAAAAATCAGCATTCTTTCCGTACAGATGGGTGCTTATGCAGTTTGGTGCCTTCATTGTTCTTTGTGGGGCGACCCACTTTATAAATCTGTGGACGTTCTCGATGCATTCAAAAGCTGTTGCTGTGGTGATGACTGTTGCAAAAATTGCATGTGCTATTGTATCATGTGCAACTGCTTTGATGCTTGTCCACATTATTCCTGATTTACTGAGTGTTAAAACCCGGGAATTATTTCTCAAGAACAAGGCTGAAGAACTTGATAGGGAGATGGGCCTTATTCTCACACAGGAAGAAACTGGAAGGCATGTTAGAATGCTGACTCATGAAATTAGAAGCACACTTGACAGACATACTATATTGAAAACCACTCTTGTTGAGCTGGGTAGGACCTTAGGCCTCGAGGAATGTGTGTTGTGGATGCCTTCAAGAACTGGTTTGAATCTGCAACTTTCTCACACCCTGAACTACCAAATACAAGTGGGATCTTCTGTACCTATAAACCTTCCTATAGTCAACGAAGTCTTCAGCAGTGCTCATGCAGTGCGTATACCATATAACTGCCCACTGGCTAGGATCAGGCCCCTTTTTGGTAGGTACCTGCCACCCGAGGTTGTTGCTGTTCGTGTACCTCTTCTACATCTGTCAAATTTTCAAATTAATGATTGGCCTGAACTCTCTGCAAAAAGCTATGCTGTCATGGTTTTGATTCTACCAACAGAAAGTGCTAGAAAGTGGCGAGACCATGAATTGGAACTTGTTGAAGTTGTTGCAGACCAGGTATTTTATGATTTAATTGCTCTCTTCCTGCTTTGGTGTCATAGAAATGTTGGAATGTTCTTATTTAGTTGTTCCAATTCTCATGCTGTATTTATTTTTTATTTTTTCTATTTCATGCATCTTGTTTGCATATAAGCTTATGAAAATGATGAAATAGCATGACCAGTGAAAAAGCTAGCATATAAAAATTCACATGCAGGCTTATCTATTATACACAAGGGATTGAAAATTTGCGTAGGCATGGGGTGTCTCATTGCTCAGTTTAATGTTTTGGTTTTGGCATTTTACCTTGGAATGTGTAGTTCAGTCATGCTTCTTTGGTGTATATGTCCAATTAATAAGCTGCCTTTCATTACTGCATATATATATGAATGATTGGATTTTATAGATAAAAATACTGCACATATTCATTCATAAATGCATTATATGCTGCAATAAAAAAATTAAAAAACCAATTGTTGGCACTTCAGATTCTCTCATCTGCGCCCGCTACCCATCTGCTGTAATATGCTGCTATGTTGACCAGTGTTGTCAAGAGGCGCTTGCCTAGGCACTCCAGCAAGGTGAGGCCCCAGCACCTTTATTAGCCTCAGGTGTTGGATTTCAATGAGGCGCCGTCTAGGTGAGCGCCTTGTGAGTGGGTGCAAGGCGCTAAGGCTAGCGCCTGCTTGAAGTTCTTCCTTTTCTGTTGGATTTTTCTTTTAATTTACCACAAGAAACAACTTAGGGGTATTTTTGTAAAAAACAAAGATTAGGATAAAAAAATTAAAAAAATCATCAAAGAGGGAGACAAACAGACAATGAAGGACACTTAGAAGAGAAACACCAACCAACCTTTCTTTTTTCAACAGTGGGAGTCAAAGAACAACACATCTTTATAGTTAATACTTTAATTTTTTCTAAACAAGTGCAATATAGTTTGAGAGATGAGGATTTCGATTATATTCATGAAATGGAGGATATGGAGGATTCAAGTGAAGGAGAGGAAAGCATGGATGGAGATGTTTTTGAAGATTGATGAATAATGATGATGATACTTAATTTTCTTTTTAATCTACTTGGCAACTTATTACTTTAAATTATCTTATTTTGTTTTAAGGGTGAAAAATATAACTTTATATGACCATGTTATGGTATTTTATATTTTCCATTGATTTTCTAATGATCTAATCTTAATTAGGAAGATATATATTTTAGATTTATATAATATAATATAATATAATATAATATAATATAATATATATTTTTTAATTTATAACATATCGCCCTGGTTCATTCAGGCGAGCGGCTAGTGCCTCGGGCATTTTACAGGCTTGGTGCCTTTTAGTGCCTTTTGCCTTTGACAACACTGATGTTGACCACTATCAGAATGATGATCAACATCACAATTGTCTGTTTTGGTAGTCATGTTTCATATAAGGCATTGCCTCATTATACCTTTACATATGGTTCCTTGCATCAGATGTTCATAAGCAATACAATTTATGTGCCATAGTTTGAAACTTAAACTACTACTCCAAGCGTGTTGTTCAGTGTTGAAATCCTTTTGACATTCATCAGGTAGCAGTTGCTCTTTCGCATGCTGCTATTCTTGAAGAGTCTATGCGGGCACGTGATCAGCTCATGGAGCAGAATGTTGCTTTAAAATCAGCTCGTCGAGAAGCAGAAATGGCAATACATGCTCGGAATGATTTCCTTGCTGTCATGAACCATGAGATGAGGACACCAATGCATGCAATTATTGCATTGTCTTCACTTCTTTTAGAGACTGGACTAACTACTGAACAAAGAGCAATGATTGAGACAGTATTGAAGAGTAGTAACCTCTTGGCAGTACTTACTAATGATGTGCTAGATCTTTCAAGACTTGAAGATGGAAGCTTAGACTTAGACCTTAAGACATTTAATCTTCATGAGCTTTTCAGAGAGGTGACTACCCCTAATTTTCTACTTTCATCATGCACTAATGGAATTCAATACAAGTTGGCACTGTGGCACTTCCATAGAGGCATTGTGGTAACGCTATTGGGTTTTTTTTTCTTCTGTAAACGCAGGTTGTTGGTTTGATAAAGCCCATTGCATCTGTTAAAAAGTTACCTATGACTTTAATTATGGCCCCAGATTTGCCTGCATGTGCAGTTGGTGATGAGAAACGGCTGACACAAACTATTCTGAATGTTGTGGGCAATGCTGTCAAGTTCACAAAGGAGGGTTATGTGTCTATTGTTGTTTCTCTTGCAAAACCAGATTCTTTGAGAGACTGGCGGCCTCCTGAATTCTACCCGAGGACGATTGATGGCCACTTCTATCTACGTGTGCAGGTTGTTGACCCGTACATTTAGGTTTTGCTCAAATAATTATAGAACAGTGTTCCATTGGTGTTAATAATAGATAGCTAACCTTTTTAAGGTTAAAGGCATCTCTTGGTATCTAATAGACATGCAGTTTTGGCAGTTCAGGACAACTTTTTGGATTCTAGTATTTCAGATTGCTATACTGTCTAACATGATTAGCTTGTATAAAATCTCACGGCCATCATCCATTCCTAAGTTGGATACTAACCAATGCAGCATTTTGTGCTTGTAGGTTGTTTGGAATATGATCTGCTTTGTTGTTAACCTTATCATGTTGGTTGTGACAGGTTAAGGATTCTGGCTGCGGTGTTCTCCCACAAGATGTCCCACACCTTTTTACTAAATTTGCTCAGCCACAAAGTGGATCTAGTCGAAGTAATGGTGGTGCAGGACTTGGGCTTGCCATCTGCAAACGGTAGAGCTAAAAACTTTCCATTACATTGCATTGCAAAGTTTGTAGAAGTTGTGAGATCATTCCTTTCGAGCACTGTCCCATCATCTATCAAATTAATGGCAAAAATAGTTACTGTTAGATCTAACGTGGAAGCTACCATATAAATCTCTCGTTTCTTATTTGTTTTCTTGTTCTATAGTTTTTTCACTTGTTCTCCTTGTCTTAAATTATGGGAATCAGATTTGTAACTCTCATGAAGGGCCATATATGGATAGAAAGTGAAGGCCTTGACAAAGGTACAGTGACTACTTTCATTGTCAAACTTGGACTCTGCAACAATCCAGATGATCCATCTGTACACCAAGCTGCATCAAGAGGGCGAGCAAATCATGGAAGTGGAGATCTCATTGGACACAAGCCTCTGTTCAGAGATGTTGATGGGGTTGCTTCTTCCAATCCACGTTATCAAAGAAGTCTGTAGATACCTATAGAAGCGGATAGGTATTAAGAAACAAAGCTGAATGGCAAATGTAAATGTTCTTTGTGATATGGTTTGGGGGCTAATGGCAAATGAAGGTATTGATGAATAACTTGGGAGGCCTGAATGTGATATATCAGGCTAATATGCAACCAACGAAAAGGGCGCTGGTTATATATTAATACATCCTACAAACCACTCCATAGTTAGTTGTATTTGGCTGTGATTTATGACAATAAAAAAGTTTTTGATATCATATGTCATTGATTCATGGTTTATGCAGTAGTTTGCTGGAGGAAATGACCCGCCCGCCCATGTGCTGGCATTGCATTTTCTCATAGCTTTTGTAGATTTGTTGTGTGTTATGTTTTTCTGCTTCTCGATTCACCGTGGGATTTCAATTGTTGGTCCTCAAAGGATGGCATTCACGAAAAATAGTGAAAAAGGTGGCTCTGTGGTGGATAGCATTTGTGAAGGAGAAAGTCCACCATGCCACTTGGAGTTGCAAGGATAGGAGTTCAGTTTGGCCTGCTCATTTCGTCGGATGGAGGACACCCAGAGTCACTTCTCCTTTACTGGTGATGTGGCCTCAGACAAATTGAGCTTATGATACATTAGCTGGGCAGATGAGCTTTAATCTGCTCGTCACTGGTTAGCACAGCTAGAATATAACCTTAGATATGTAATAAATTAAAATCATATGAAAATGACCCCCGAAAAAAGAAATGTTATACTTTATCCCTTCAAGAAAACCAGAGTCTGGATTCATCTCTGCCTCCCTTTTTTCCCTTGTCATCAAAAGATTCTGCTCCATATTCTATTTATTCAATCATACAAGAACAATTATGTCTCTCATAACTTAAAATATGCAGAGATGAGGCTTAATCTTTATTGATACAAAATGGTCTAATAATATCTTTTACTGCAAAAAAAAATAAAAATAAAAAAAATAAATAAATCAACAATGATGAGATAGAGTGCCATTCTTTAACAAATATAAAAGGGTCATATTGGTAAATCTCAGTTATAATCGAGGGCTTTGGGAAAACTACTGTGGGTATAGACATGTTGTGGATTCAAATGGTGCCTTACAATTCCTTTCTTTTATGTTTTTTTTTTTTTTATCTTTGATCAATTTTTTTCTTCAATCACTAATTTTATTTTGACATTAAATCCAAATCTTGTTTTTTTTTTTTTATTGATTTGAATTATATTATGCATCTAAAAATTATATTGCATATCTTTTTACTAAATATGCATGTCCCATTAAAATCAGAAACAAAACCCGTGTCTGAAAACTAGCAAATAATACTCTTATTGAATCTAAATATTCTCTTTTGAGAAACCTAAAAGTTTCTTATAAAAACCAAATAATAGAAACTGCTTCTTACAAACCCCTAAACAAAGATGTTACCACCAATACAAAATACATTATACAATAAAATAACTATACTAACACAAACCTCAACACAATAGAAAAACATATCCAAAAGACTTATTTTCTCCTGTTGAAACTAAAAAACTTGTTGAAAAAAACTCAGTTTTTAATCATACCAAGTCACTAAAGCCAGCCGACTCAAATTCAAAATAAAAAAATATTTTCTTAAAGTTATCAATAACAATCTCAACCACTTTGAAGCTTCCTTTTTCACCTTAATTGCTCATGATATATCCAAAATCAGTAACCACCCTTAAACCTCTACAAGCCATGAAACACCATATAACATGACAAAAACCAAAGTTCTGTTGAAAAAGAAGCCTTTCAGGAAGAAATTCTTGAAATATAAAAACTTTATTAGAGGAACCCTACATTTAGAACAACTCTTCCTGCATCAGACATAAGAATCCAAAATGAGCCAGACATTACTAACCAATATAAGTTCAATGTCTCTTCCCTCTATGAATGAAACATTGATGGTATGCCAAAATACAACATCCTTAGTAACTCACAACAAAACAAATGATCATGGCTGCCAATGCTTACAAAACCCAGATTAGAACCTCAAATAAAGCCATATATGAACTTTTAATTGCAGGATTTTTTAGTCAATTAAATAAAGCTTTGGAATGGATTAGGTATCCAATTCAAATAAGAAATATTTATTGCAAAAGTTACAGTCTACATTTGTATTTTTAAAATTTGATATGAAATCAGGTTTTTGACAAATACAGATTCATCCAAAAGATCATTATAAAAGTATATTTACAATTCTTTTTGGTCAATGTGAATGAAATGTAATGCCATTTGGATTGAAAAATGCTCAATCAAAATTTCAAAGAATCATGAATATATTTTTAATCCATATTCAAAATCTTGCATAGTTTACATTGATGATGTTCTTGTTTTTCAAACTCCTTAGAATAACATTTTATACATTTACAAACATTCTTTTATCTTGCAAAGAGGATTAGTTGTTCAAAAACTAAGATTTCTCTTTTTCCTAACTCGTATTCATTTTCTTGGTCATTATATTTTTCAAGGCACAATCACACCTATAAAGAGATCCCTCACCTTTGCCAGTAAATTTCCTAACAAAATCCTTGACAAAAACCTGTTGCAAAGATTTTCAGGGAGTCTTAACTATGTCTTAGACCTTTATCCAAACATTTTCCATCTTGCAAAACCATTACATGATAGGTTAGGAAAAAATCATGTGCCATGGTATGATGAACATTTTAGCATTGTTAAAAAGATTAAAAAAAATAGGTACAAGAAATATCTTGCTTACACATAACCGATTCCTAGCTCTCAAAACAATTTAAATAAATGCTTCAGAGTTAGGTTATGGTGGTATCCTTAAACAACTCTAAAATCCCTAGGAATCCTTAAACAATTGAAACAACATTTATGGTTTTCTATTTGAATAATTGGTTGATCGATCTTGGGTTTTCCAGACCTTGGTTAATTGGTCACCATGTAGTTGCTTTGACTGTCTATTATTTAGACTTTTGAGATTTCTTTAGCTTTTACTTTGTTTTGTGTTGCCTAAGGTCATTTAGAGTTGGGTAACGAACCTTTATACCTCTTGGGGGTATGCCCCTAGTATTATGTACAATTTTCTCTTTAATACAAATATACTTATTAAAAACAAAGTCCAAAAATTTCAAATAACATATTCTTCAATTTACATCTGTATATTAGAATGATTGTCAAAAGAATTATTCAACCATCAAAAAATAAATTCTTTTGATTTTCATGTGCATTATAAAATTTCAAAGTGATTTGCTAAATTAGAAGTTTCTTTTTTGTATTGATTGCATATCAACTAAAGAGGTTTTACAAAAAAGATCAAAATATTGTATCAAAACAAAATTTTGTCTGATGACAAGCTATACTTAATATATATATTTTTTTAATTTTGATTTAGAATCTATAAAAGAAGTAACTATTTCTATACTTGATTTTCTCTAAAACAGGTCCTGATACCACCAAAATCCAGAAACAAGGGAAAAGCCCTACAACAAAAACCAAAACCTCCAAAACCTCTAAACCCTTCAAAACTCCTTTCTTCAGCAATTTCTTATTGAAAACCAATAAAATCATGGAATGATATGGTTACCGAAAAAGAAGAAGAACTAAATCATTCTTCTCAAGTACAAACTTGGGTAGATTCCTTTTCTAATTCTCCGAAACTACTTTTGGCTTTACAAACTATAAGCCAGAAATCCATACGGGAAGGTAAATCTTCTCAACCAATTTCCTAAACTAAATCAGATTCTTCCTCTAAAAAACCCTTACTTCAATCTTTACAAATCTCTTAGATTGATTTATCTCAAAACAAAAAAAATTCAAAATAAAAATATGAATATATTATAAAACAAAATTCCCAAAATGTTTGTCTATTGAAGATGGATTTTCTCATTCTGATCCTTCAATAATAGCTTTAAAGATTTTTCCTCCAGGATGGAATATTAAACCATGAGATTTTACAAAACCCCAACCTTATTATATGGCAATCCTTGAAGTAACAGGATTAGCCAGATTTAAACACTTTAAACTTTAGCAAAACCATCCTGACCTCGCATATTATACATGTATTATCCAAAAAATGATTTACCCTTCTGATTGGAAACAAACTCTTCACAAAGAAATTCCTTTTCCAGTTAGTTTCCAAGCCAAATTACATAACTATTGCCGCTCCTATACCTATTAGGATTACTAATAGACAGTGGCGGAGTCATAGAGGAACAAAAGGGGGCAATTGCCCCCTTAATTTTTTTTAAATATTTTTTATATCAAAATATTAATATATTAGTTTAGTGAATTATTGCTACACGAAAAGAAAGTTTTTATTGTTTATTATTGTTGACTCATATGTTGTACTATATATATATATATATAGTACAACTCATTACCCTAATTTTTTCCCCTTTTTCCTTTTCTTTCTGTATCTTCCCTTGACTAACAAAGAGGTTTTTTTGTTCTTTTCATGAGCTGCCATTCCCTGCCTCTTCTATATGCAAATTTCTCATCAAGTATAGTTAAGCAATTAATCTTTTTTGCCTTTTGCTTTATACTTTAGGTAAATTTTCTTTATTTTTATTTATTTATTTCATTGTCTCATTTTAGTTTTATTCTTTTATAATTAGTTATTAAAAATATTAAGGTTTATGATAATTTAGGGGTTTTGATATGATTACGTTCAAAATAAATATTTAAATCTGATAATTTAATCAATTAAATGTTTCTTTTCTTATTATAAAGGAATAAATTAATATTCATGCAAAACACTATTCTTGGCATCTCTTACATTGACATAGTAGTTTATTGAAATTTAATATTTTCACATGATTTGTTTGTAAGTAAAATATCAAGTAGAAAACATGTTTTTCAAGCATTGTTCCTCTTACACATGCACCAGGCATTATTCCTTAATTAAATGTCTAGAAATGATTAAGTATAATTTAATCAACATACTTATTATATGCATATAGATATGAATTGAAATAGGTTTTGATTTTGATGAATTGATGTGTATTTTGCTATTAATTTCATATGGAAGATTTAGAATTATTGTGTAACTCAACTGACTTTTGTTTAATAGTGAATTATTGTGAAGTTGTGTTAATTATTATGTAGACACTAATGATGATAAAAAAAATCCAATAGGTTCATATTAAATCAACATGTCACTAGACAAGTATTTCAAGCGTAAATCCCTTAAGGATGAAGAGTCAATCAAAACTTCAAGTCATGTAACTCAATCAAGTTCAAAGAAAAGTCATATTGAAATCAACGCCGACACTCTCCTTGCTAACTCTGGCTTAAGAAGATCAATTTATGAATACCATGTAAATGATAGGGATGCAATCCGAAGAGCTTATCTACAAAAAGATCCTTGTCAACCTTCACACTGTGATTTTCCTCAAAAACAATTTGGGAATATATCAACACTACGACGCTTTAATCCAGCTTGATTTGGTATATACCTAACATGGTTAGAGTACAACATAGCTAAAGATGTTGCCTTTTGCTTGTATTGCTACCTCTTCATGTCAAAAGGGGGTGTTGATTCGTTTATGGGTGATGAGTTTTCAAATTGAAAAAAAGGGGAAAGATTTGATCTTCATATTAGAAAGTCTAATAGTAGTCACAATGCAGCTCGAATAAAATGTGAGAATTTGATGAATGAAAAACAAAGTATCATGACTTTGTTATCTGAGTAGACAGTAAAGAGTCAAAGTGATTATCGAACTCGATTGAATGCTTAATAGAGTGTGCTCATTTTTTGTTGCACCAAGGACTTCCATTTTGTGGTCATGATGAATGCGAATGTTCAAGCAATCAAGAAAATTATCTAGAGCTCTTGCATTTCCTTTTCAGAAATAATGAAGTTATTAAAATAGTTACTTTGAGTGAAGCTCCTAAACATAACAAATTGACTTTTCCAGATATTCAAAAAGACATTACTCAAGCTGCTGCAGAAGAGATTACAAATGTGATTATCAAAGGTCTAGGTGACTCATTATTTTCAATTTTAATTGATGAGTCACATGACATATCAATCAAGGAACAAATGACAGTTGTTCTATGATATGTAGACAACAATGGACATATAATTGAACGTTTTCTTGGCATTCAACATGTGTCAGATACAACTGCTAGTTCACTCAAGGGAGCTATTGAAGCTTTTTGATATGTAGACAACAATGGACATATAATTGAACATTTTCTTGGCATTCAACATGTGTCAGATACAACTGCTAGTTCACTCAAGGGAGCTATTGAAGCTTTTTTTTTCCTCTAAACATGGGCTAAGCATATCAAGATTGTGTGGTCAGGGATATGATGGAGCTAGTAACATGCGAGGTGAATTCAATTGCTTGAAAGCACTTATTCTAAAAAACAATCCAAGTGCATATTATATACACTATTTTGCTCACAGACTTCAATTGACTCTTGTGGCTATTACAAAGAAGCATAATGAAGTTTGAGATGTCTTCAATTTTATTTCTAGCATTATAAACATAGTTGAAGCATCATGTAAAAGGATGAAGGTGATTAGAGAAAAATAATATGCTATAATTATTGAAGGACTTGAAAATGGAGAAATTTCTAGTAGACGAGGCCTGAATCAAGAAACTTCTCTTAGAAGGTATGGTGATACCTGTTGGGGCTCCCATTATGTTACAATTATTCATCTACTTGCAATGTTTTCATCAGTTCTTGATGTACTTGAGATTATAAGGGAGGACGGGATGAACTCAGAATAGAGAACGTAAGCAATCGTTTTAACAGGTATTATGGAATCATTTAATTTTGTGTTCATGCTTCATTGTTTGAGAAGGATACTAGCAGTTACTAATGAGTTCTCACAAGCATTACAAAGAAAAGATCAAGACATAGAAAATGTTATGAGTTTATTGAAAACATCAAAGGAACTATTCAAAATGATGAGAGAGAATGATTGGGAATCTTTACTGGAAGAAGTGTCATCCTTTTGCATCAAACATGATATTGATATTCTAAACATGGATGATGAGTACAAGCTTCGTGAGCATTTAAGACGAAAATCTCAAGGGATTACAAACCTACACCATTTCCATTATGAATTGTTTAACAATATCATTGACATGCAACTTACTGAGTTGGATGATTGTTTTACTGAGACGAGTGCAGAGTTACTTCTTTATGTGGCATGTTTAAACCCAAGTGACTCTTTCTTTACTTTCAACAAAGAAAAACTTATTCACCTTGCTCTTTTTTATCCCAGTGAATTCTCTATAATGGACCTTATGGTACTTGGTGACCAACTTGATACGTACATTATTGATCTACGTTATTATGATGAGTTCTCTGGTATTGAAGGTATTGCTAGTCTTGCAGAAAAAATGGTAAAAACAAAGAATTTGATATTTCCATTAGTATATATGCTTATGAAATTATCATTACTTTTACCAGTTGCAACAGCTACAGTGGAGATAATTTTTTCTGCTATGCATATTGTCAAGAGTAGATTGCAGAATAGGATGGGAGATAAATAGATGAATGATAATTTGGTTGTATACATTGAGAAAGATATCTTTGATAAGATTGATAATAAAGCTGTTACGAAACAGTTTCAAAATATGAAAACTTGAAGAGAACAATTGTAATGTAAGTTTTTTCATTTTAAAAGTATTTTAAAATTAATTTTACTTGATATGAATTAGTATATATGTTTTGAATTGATTTCTAATGCATATCTATATAATAAAGTATTTGTTAATAATTTGCCCTCTTATTTAAAATATTCTAGCTCTGCCACTGCTAATAGACACAATTTAATACTTTCCTATAAATAGATAGCTCTCTCTTTGTTTTAAGGCAGAGAAATTTCTTTAGACAACACTTTAGCAGAGAAAACCAATCTATAAAGAAAACAAATCCTCATTTGTATTACCTATATCCAAATCAATATCTCCTGTATCTACCTCAATACAAATTTAAATAAGATTTGTTCAAATTTCAAGCTTTATTATTTGTTATAGTTATATATTTTAATTCTTGTATATATTCCATATTCATGCATTTATAAGTATGCTCTGTGTTTGTTAGAAGATCGTGTTACTGTTAGATTTGCCTCTATTTTCACAACAAAAATTTTATATTATCTACCATTGTTTTAGTTATAAATTATCCTCTACTTTCACATTATATATATGAACAATACAACCTCAAAATGGTACACCGAAGTGCTCTGAAACCAAAACATACCATTCTAATTCAAAAAAACAGAACGCTAACCGAAACATAATTGACAACCTTGCTTGATATAACTCGTTGTAGGTTTGTTTCCTTTTGTTTTAATTCCTTTTGTTTTAACTTTTTTAAAGGGAAGATATGCTTTTAAAAATTAAGCTTTTAAAAATTGATTTTCATTTGCCATAAAAAGTTCTTCATTACCGTCTTCGTGTAACAAGATGAAAAGGAGAGATTAATGGTTATACATAAAGGCATATTCCCCTTCAAAGGCCCGCTTCAAAGCAAGATTGGTCGAGGGTAGGGGCAAAAGATTAAAGGTGATGTTTTTAAGGTCTTCATATATAGCACTCATATGAAAAAGGGAAGGAAAAATGTATCCTCATATGAGCATTCTCTTTAAATTATAGATGTTAGCAATCACAAATGATTCAACAATCATGAATTGAATTAGCCTCAGTGAAAGTTCTTTCTCTCTTAACTATTTTTTTTATACCCAAAAATAGAAAAGCTATTAGCTTTGGAGAACATTGAATCTATCTTTAAATAAAATAACAAACAAGATAAAATCATAATCAATCAATACCATGCAAAGTCCTTACTTACCAAACCAGATTCAAAGTGAGAAAGACCTAGCAAACAAGAAGCAAAGCATGGACTTGATTCTTCTATTGATCTTATCCTCTATCTCTTTAGTTGCAAACAAGTGTTCTTTCACATGCAGTTCTCTTATTCGTTGTTCTTAGCTTTTGAGGGAGAAAATGACTTAAGGATTATGTGTTGAAGGGAAAAGCCTTGCTTTTTGTTTTTCAAAGGGAAAGCATCGAGCTCTTTATAAACGGGGATTCTTTGGTTCTAATTTGAGTATAAACGCCAGCCCTATGCCCGTATATCATTAATGTCGTGTACTAAAATGATGGGGATAGGATATCCAGCCTTCCATTTTAAAAAAAAACCAAACCCTCAGTTGGTTAAATTAATATACTCTTCTTTTAAATAACCTAAGGTACGTATCGCGTGTTAAATCCTTATTTGGCTTCTTGAAGGGAGGACTAACAAGTTATGGTTTTCAAATAGGGTACCACATTTACACCGCTGAGGGAGCCAACCTAAGATCATATGATATGTTATAAAATAACTTGTATGTTAGGTAGATAAATAAATAGAACTTTATCCAACATTGGAAATGTAAGAGGTTTTGTTGTATCTTATAATATGAGGGACACCAAATCAATAGATTTAGATATTGGAGGGAAAACCTATATATATATATATATATATTGTAACAACCCTCATATACTCAAGATGTGATCATACAAGATAAACAGTAATATACTATAAAAGTAGTTTAATTTTTTTATTTAAAATGAACACAACCTTGAGCGACTTATGTCCACCTAAAACCTTATTTATAGTATTTTCATTTCAAATAACACAAATACATCTTTCATTACATTGTCATATTATGAAAAATAATCTTAACAGAGTAAACATCAAAATAAAAAATAATATTATTGAGAATGATAGTTCATAATAAAAGGAGTAACATTAAACCATAATAATTCTATGATATGTTGTGTACAATCCTTCAAGATTATCAAATAACATAAACATGGAAATCCTACAGCTAGGCGAAAATATTTAGGAAATGCTACAACTAAACATCATATCAAGTTATCTAGTTTCGTGGCGCATATGATGAACTTGTCAAAAATTAAAACATACTAAACGATAAGAATAATAGTTTATATTTCATTACACAATATTAAACATTCAATCAACAATGACATTTTCTTACATATACACATGCTACTTATAAAACCTTTAGTTTCTCAACGTAGTTTTACCTTTATTTACCATATATATATCTCTACCAATCATTGGTAATAACATGGCAACCTAACATGTTAATTCTAATTTTTAAATTATGAGTTTTTCACATAACTCTAGGATTCTTTATAAAACACGTAGTCCCCAATCTTTTAACCAATCCCTTACATAAGGCATAAGCCTATAATGGTGCTTCTTACACAACACCAATGACTAGCCTCGAACATAAATGTCTCCACTCCGCGATCCTTTTTAACCATCCTTTAGAGGTTCGATAACATACTTAACAAGTAGTCTTTGACCACCCACATCTATGCCCAAGATGTATACCCATCATCTTTCTGGTCTCTGCTCATGCAATTGACTAGTATTAAACATTACCCCCACACTTGTTGTCGATATCTTAACTTAATGATTGAGTCCTTATTTTTTGTGGCTGACTCGTAATATCAATTGAAAGCCCCACATATGTGGTTGGCTCCCATGTTCACATACATATTTATCATGTCCTTCAAATACTATAAATTTAGCCCCACTCATGTGACAAACTCCCATGCTTAAATATAACTTTAACATGTCCTTCAAGGCCCAATAAAACTAGTCTCACTCATGTGCTAGGCTTCCAAGATCACATTTCATTCATAACCATTTCCAACACAAGTTCACCAATTGTTCTCCATTGAAGGGTTGGTTTTTCACACAACAAGACAATCATATGACAAATTTTTAAATTCATCATTCCAAGCCCCACTCATATGGCCAACTTCGATACATATATACAATTTTAAAGTATACACCTTAACAAGACTTCACTAGTCTTTTAATAATCATTTACTTTATATAAACATCTCTTATCAGAGTACAACTTAGCGATTAAAACTCGAGTTAAAGGCTAAAAATTTTAAAAGTTAAGGTGACGGGCACCTACCTATTCCTTTCATTGGTCAAGCCCCACTCATATGGCCAACTTCGATACATATATACAATTTTAAAGTATACACCTTAGCAAGACTTCACTAGTCTTTTAACAATCATTTACTTTATATAAACATCTCTTATTAGAGTACAACTTAGCGATTAAAACTCGAGTTAAAGGCTAAAAATTTTAAAAGTTAAGGTAACGGGCACCTACCTATTCCTTTCATTGGTCTTGTCCTGCTTGCCTAAGGTCCTACAACCGATACCTTTCCTGCATCACACCAAGCTTTACATCACTATCACTCCTTAAAATACTGAGAATGAGCTTTTTAATATTCTTTTAAAAATTTAGGTACATGTTACTCATGAATACATATACACTTATATCATCTTACATTGTTTTCCATTCCATATAAGAAATGTTATAATACAAGCTAATTTCATGCATACACACATATTTTGTTTTCTTTTCCATATAATAAATGTTAAAAAGCGTGCCTTTAACTTATATAGACATATTAATCTAAAAAGGTTTTGTTTTCCTTATAATAATTAGTTTGATATTGATATAAATCAATTCGAAAACAATCTTCTTCCATCCGTATTTTTCTCTACAAACTCCCTGTTTACGTTTATCTTAAACAATATAGAAATTCTTAAGAAACTTATAAAAGTTGTTGTCTGCAAGTTTCAAGGCTTTATTGTATTCTAAAGATATATTGCTTTAACCCTGTAATAAATATAGTGGGCGCAATTAATACCTTAAAAATAATGATCTTCATACCTCAAAGTATGTTTGCTATACCCACTAAATTAGCAAATTTAAGGTATTAATATGCAATAGAGTCTAAGATTATGGTGAATCAAGAGTTTATGAAGCTAAATCATTTTAATGAAAAAAATTTTGTTCATTGAAAAGACAAGATGATATTCCTATTGACTAATTTAAAGATCTCATACATCAATGATCTGAATCTGCTTTAAATTCTTGCATCTAGAAGTCACTATAATACAAATACAATAAAGAAAAACATGACGTGATCAAATTTCTTATCATGAAATATTTTGAATTCTCAATGATTGATAATGTTTCTGTTATTGATCAAGTCCATGAGTTATAAGTTCTGATTTCTAAACTTAAAGACCTGAAAGTGAAAGTTCCTGAAACATTAAAAGTAGGAGGAATAATTGCAAAACTTTCTCCTAGTTGGAATGATTACAAGCAGAAGTTATTGCATACCACAAAAGAATTTTCTCTTAAACATATTAAAAAACACTTACGGATTGAAGAGGAAACCATAATTCATATAAAGAAATTCACCATTGAATCTGTAACAAAAGTGAATTATATTTAAGGAAATCAAAATGTTTAAAATATGAATGGTGGACAAAAGAAAGAATTTTATGAGGCAGTAAAGAACTTTAAAAATTCAGGCAAGCAAAGTAATTCAAATAAAGGAAAGACCTATTACAATTGTGGTATTAAAGGGCACAACAAAGGTGAGTTCAAGTTTTGAAAAAAACAAAAGCAAGAAGATTCTAGTAATGTCCAAAATTCCAATAATGCAAATATTATTGAACATGAAACTAAGTTGGTTGCAATGGTTTCAAAACTAAATATTGGAATGATTACTGAACTTTATATGGTTGCAAGTACTATGTCTAATGACTGATGGTATGATTCTGGTTCAATCATCCATATATACAAGAATAAAAATCATTTCAAAGATTATGAAGTTGTAAAAGATAGATAATAAGTTATAATGAAAAATTATAATTCTACAAAGGTGATGAGAAAAGGAAGTGTTGAACTAAATTCCACTTCTAGAAAGAAATTGTTGTTGGTTAATGTCTTACATGTACCAGATATATGAAAAAATTCTTGTATTTGTAAATTTGCTTTGTAAGAAGGGTTTTGAGGCTGTTTTAGAGTCAGATAAGATTGTTATGTAAAAAAATGGACTATTTATGGGTAAAGGCTACTCATGTGATGAAATGTTCAAACTCAATATTAATAATAAAGTTAATGTTTCTGTTTATATGACTGAGTTATCTTTATCTTTATGGCATGATTGTTTGATACATGTTAGATTTAGATTATAAAAATATATGACCCATCATAATTTAATTACTTATAAAATTGAGATAAAAGAACATGTGAAATCTGTATTCAAACAACGATGACTAGAAAGGCTTTTCTTAAAATTGAATGAAATACAAATTTATTAGAACTTGTGTATTCTGATATATGTGAATTGAATGATATCTTAACTAGAGGAGGAAATATGTATTTTATGAATTTTATTGATGATTATTCAAAGGATACTTATGTTTATTTAATGAAATATAAAGATTAAGCTCTTCAAATGAAAACCAAAAGGGGAAGAAAATTAAAATTCTAAGAAGTGATAGAGGTGGTGAGTGTTTTTCCATGTAATTTTCTTCATTTTATATAGAAAAGGGAATCATACATCAAACTAGTGCTCCATATATGCCTTAACAAAATGGTTGGGTAGAACGAAAGAATAGAAAACTTGTTGATATGCTTAACTCTATGTTTGTGAATGCCAAGTTACCTACTAGTTTGTAGGGGGGAGCTTTACTCATTACTCGTCATATACATAATAAAATTACTTCTAGAATATGAAAGAAAACAAAACCAAAATTAAATTATCTTAGAGTTTAGGGTTGTCTTGCATTTTATAAAGTCCCGAATCCAAAAGGATAAAATTAAGACCTAGAGCTTTAAAGGGTAATTTTGTTGGCTACGCTGTAAATTCAAAGGTATATAAAATATTATATTCAAGTACTAACGTAATTGTGGAATCTAGAGAAATAGAGTTTATTGAAAATAAATTTCAAACTAATTCCAATTCAATTAGTGAACGAATCAATAATTCTAAAATTAAAATATAGTCAACAAATAATGTAGGTTTTGATTCAAGTTCAAGAAATAAAAGAATTCAAGTGGTCATCCTATTAAACTTAGGAGAAGCCAACGTGCTAAAAAACAAAAGACTTTACATCCGGATTATATATCTTCACAATCTATTAATTTTCCCAGTTGAAAGCAATAAGAGTGATGTGCTTAATAAGATACCAATCCTATTAATAATCGAAGATATCCTAAAACATACAAAGAGGCAATGATATCATAAGATGTTGCTTTTTGGAAAGAGAAAATTAATGAAGAGATGGATTTATTATTATATAACAATACGTAAACTATTTTTGATTTGCCTTTAGCCAAGAGAAAGGTTAGGAATTTTAGGGGTAATAACAAATTATTAGTAAGAGAGGTGTATACTAATTTGTGTATAAAATTGAGATTTACAAAACTAGTATTTGAATTAAACGGGAGAATGAGTAATCAACACTTTTAATGAAATCTCAATGTGAGAATGAAATTTCACCTATATAAACATAGAAAGTAGTACCGTTTCAAAAAAAAGTTTGAAAAACTTTATAAATGTTCATGAATTTAGGAAGTAGCACAAGGACATATTGGTGCTATAATAATGGTAAACTTTTGTTTTGCATTAATTGGATCACGTGTAATAACCCTAAATAATGAACCACCTATTTGGGACATAAACTCAATATCATGGATAATAAAAGGCATGCTTTTATTTATTTATTATTATCTCATAATAAATATTAAATTTCTACCGAAAATTTGGCAGAGTTTCTTTGTATTTTCAGACGTCCCAAGTATCGACATCAATTTAATCACACAACAACAGTCATAAATATACATTTATACCTAATGGTCTAAACATTCCATACCTTTCCAACATCCATACATATATCCAGGAGATTTGTTTGCTCAACTTTCTATACTTCCAATTCATTTTACTCTACTTGCTTAAATCAAATGTGTTCTTTTTTTTTTTTCCTTACTAGACAATTATAACATACAAGATCACCCTGATTGGGTTGACCCGAAAACAAACCAAAACAAAGACCCAAAACCAAAACATAATAACCTTAACAAAACATAAAAACTTAAAAATCTTTCAAACAAAACGAATCAAACACATGAAAAACAAAGAACATGAAGAACATTCATCAAGAACCCATCAAACACAACTCTTAAACCAAACTAAATCTCGAACAATAAAAGGCAGGATTTTGTTTGTAATTATGCATAGAACAAGAATCAAGGATCCATTTGCTTTGATTATCATTAAATTAACATAATTTTGTCAAAGAGGGTTTTGGTGCGAAACCAAAACTCCAAGATTAAAACACTTAAAACGTGTTATTGATGTAAAAAACCTAGATTATTTGCTAACAATGTCGTGTGAAGGTAAACATGCGAAGAAAAGAGTCAGAACATGTCCAAAACACTAAGCTATGACAATATTCATAGGAAGAACATGAAGAACGAAACCCAAATTTGCCCATAAAAGATGAACTATTGCAAAACCCAGAAATGCCTATTTTCAGCTGCTAAACACACTATTTTTAACCTTAATAAACCACATTATCATACACAAACGTATTTGAGTAAAAAACACCAATAAATAACACCAAATTATTAAGAACATGCATATGATCCAAAGTTCAAAACTGCCAAATCATCATAGCTTTCTTTTCCATTAAATTTGAATAAAAAACTAGCACTTAAAACTTATTTTGACCATGACCAAACTCATAAACTCAAAAAGCTTACATGTTTCAACTCACTTATTTGGATATTACTCAAAATCAACCCAAAACTTTATTTCATATATATAAAAAAAACTTCAACATCCTTTCATGCCATCAAAAATAATTTTAAGAAAGTTGAAGCAGTTCGCAAAACCACAAAATCAACATCACAACAATCCTACCCAAATTAAACATTGAAACTAAATCATGGTTGAACACCAACTTTTTCATATCTAACACATCAATGTACAAAAAAACATTGCACTACACTATAAACAAAATGATTTTGGATCCAACAGGTCTCATGAACTCTACCTTCAAAGTTTAAAAGTATACCTTCTAAGCTTGAAATCTTCCATGGAGGTAGGTTGGTGTTGTTGCTATCTTTAAACCCATTAAGGCCAAACCTAATCTGAAGCTTTGAAATCCTATTACATTGGATTTCTTACACCTTAACCAAAGTTTCTTTCTTTTTCACTCTTTCTTTTTACTTTCTTCTCCCCCTCTTTTCTTTTGATTACCTTTCCTTTTATATGCAGATTCAAAGCTTTTAAATAAGTTGTTAGGGTTATAACAAACCAAAACTAAGTTGGTTTTACTATAGAATCAATGGTTTTGGATTTAAGTGGTTTTGTAACAAACTTGGAGGCTAATGTAAGGTGTTTTTGGCCTTTAAATCTTGAGATAAGGGTTTTAAATCCTTGATAAGAACCCTTTAGGGGTTTTAAAGGGGGAAAACATGAAAAAGTTAGGTGGTTTTCTAAAAATGGATGTCTCAGTCAAGGCTGATTGGGTTGGTCACTTTTGTCGCTTCACTAGAGGAACTCTGATGTCAACATTGCCTAAGACCACCTGAACTTGGTATAAAGGGTGCAAAACTTCTATCAGATCTATTCTTACTTAATTTGAAGGTTTGTAGCTCCAAATTCGTTCATTTGAAAGTGTCAACTCGATTAGTGTAACATCTAAAACTGTAGTGATGGCTGACTAGGGACAAGATGTTGTGGATATCAATGGAGAATATAAGATGTAAACGTTTGATTTCAAAGAAATTGGGTTATAGAGGGGATTTCCTCAGTTGAATGGTGGTGGTTATAGCCTTTGGAGTGATAAAAAACATCACATTCATTCGCCTGAAAGTACTTACTCGATCAACCAAAAACTAAAAAAAAAGATGCACAGTCTCTTAAACGACGCCATTTTGGCTAAACCCTATAAATTCAGGTTTTTGATTTGGGATTTAACAATCTTCAATTTAAACCCTATTCTTCCAGTTTCATTTAATTTTACTCGTAATTTCCTCATAATTTCATGCAATTGCATCCATGCTAGATTCAATTGCCAGCCTCAAATTTAAGTGCCTTTTACAAAATGGTCTGTAGTCTCCGATTTGTTCAATTAGATCCCTAGATGACCATTAAACTTCTATTTTTCTTCGATTTGACCCGTGATTTCACCGATTTCAGTTCATGATGTCATGCGCTATTTGCAAGTTGATCCTTGGTTTATGAATTGTTCAACTAAGTCCCTAATCGCCCATTAGACTTTGAATTTTAGGCAATTAAGCTCCTGATTTGACCAATTAAACTTTTTAAAGTTCAATTTCAGTCCCCAAACTTTGATTTCTTTCAATTAACATCCAAATTGACTCTAAAAGCTAACTTCCCTTACAATTAAGTCCTTAGTAAATTTAATTAAACCTTCTCAAATATCAACTGAGTCCCTAAACATTAAAATAAAGCATTTTCACTAACGGGCCCTTTTGTCAATCAAAATTAGGTTACTAATTTTGTCAATCTTGTATGTTTTGATCTACTAACTTTTACTTGGCGTTTTGGTTTTTCACCAACAAACTTGGGCGGTTCTTTTTAGACTTTTTTCATGTGTATTCTTTTTTATATATTTTTTATTTTTATTTTTCTCTTTTTTTGTGGGGTTTTAAAAATGGGTAGCAACATTTAGCATAAGGTTTCAAAATGTATTTACGCTAATAATTTACCAATTGATACTTCAACATCCTAATTAATTATTACACACCTTAAACATTCAACATTTCATACAAAATATTAAATTAAGCTAATTACATAATCCTTCTCAATACAACATTACCAAACAAAACTATTTACAACAAAATACCTGCATAAAAGATTTGAGCACAACATGATATAATGTCTCCAAACTCTCAAGAAAAACTTTACTTCTCCTAGTTCAAGGTCATGAAGTAGATAGTTGACTTCATGTGATTTTAGTTGTCTTAATGCATACACGATAACTCGTCTGTGTTGCATTAAAACACACCCCAATTCTTTTTTTAAAGCGTCACTATACATCACAAATCCTTTTGTTACGGACAGAAGTGTCAAAACAAGAGCTATTGTAAGCCTCTTCTTCAACTCTTGGAAGCTTACCTCACACTCCTTTTACCATTCAAACTTCATTTCTTTCCGGGTGAACCATGTCAAATGGGTTGCAATAAGAGAAAATTCATCTATAAATCTCCTATAATACCCATCCAAACCGAGGTAACTTTGAATTTCTATCACATTTGAGGGTCTATCTCAATTCAATACAACCTCCACCTTCCTGGGATCTACCATAACACCCTTTTTTGAAATAACATGTCCTAAAAATATCACCCTTTTCAACTAAAACTCACATTTATTCAATTTTGCATAAAGTCAGTGATTTCTCAAGGTCTGTAATACATTTTTTAGGTGTTGTTTTTTCTCTAAAATAGAGCTTTAATAAACTAAAATATCATCCATGAATATCACCATATATTTATCCAAATAGGGTTAAAAAATTCAATTCATCAAATCTATAAATATGGCGGGAGCATTAGTTAATCCGAACGATATCCTTAGAAATTCATAATGCTTGTATCGAGTTCTAAAAGTAGTCTTTGGTACTTCCTACTCCTTTATCCTTAGCTGATAATACCTTGATTTTAAATCTATTTTTGAGAATATCTTAGCTTCCTTCAGTTGATCAAACAAATCGTTTATCCACTGGAGTGGATATTTATTCTTTACTATCACCTTATTTAATCTATACAAAGTCAAAAAATTTCATCATTCTTCTTCACAAATAATATTGGAGCCTCCCATACAGATTTGCTAGGTCTTACAAATCTTTTATCTAATAATTTCTGTAACTAAATCTTCAATTTTGTTAATTTTATTGATGCCATTCTATAAGTGGCTTATGCACTAGAAATAGTTCCAGGGATAATATCTATAGATACCTCTACTTCTTTTTTTAGGATGTAACCTTAGTAATTCCTTTGAGAATACATCTGAAAATTCTTTAACTATGGGAATATTACCAATTCTATTTCTCCTTTTCCCGACTTTGAATCATAGGCTAAATAGGATGTACACCATTTTTTCAACATTTTATGTGCAGTTATAACTGAGATTAAACAA
>Ga0325410_1001312_pt1 | contig 27425 bp, 16 predicted proteins | sample PopdelMetagenome_16_FD_206182 | JGI IMG/M metagenome (GOLD analysis project Ga0325410, IMG submission 206182) | Populus deltoides microbial communities from Bellville, Georgia, United States - Xylem-PdIQD-R3 | ecosystem: Host-associated > Plants > Phyllosphere > Stem > Wood/Secondary xylem...
TTTCTTTATTTTATTTGTAAAAAATGAAATTTTGAAGAAAATTGAAAAAATTAAAAGGATTGAAAAGTAAGAAAAATATATAAATAGTTTAAACTTTTTTCCTATCAAATTTGAGATTGGCTATAAAATTTCCTTTTGTTTCACATTTTGATTCTTTTTTGTTAATTTTTTCTTTAATAAATTTTAATAAAACGGTTATTAATTTGGGCATAATACTGTAATTTTCTTTTTAAAAAAAGTCTAAAAATTAAAATAAAAAATTTTAGGTTACTGGTGATTGCTAAAATGTTTTACCTAAATGTTTTAATATATTATATAATATAATATTGACATGATCATTAAATTCATGCGTGCCATGATGACATATCTATCAAATCTGTATGATTTTTTTTTAATCTTTAATTTAGTGTTTGAATTTTAAGTTCTTGTGCTTTCATTTGTTGAATTTTAAGTGCTTGTGCTTTCATTTGTTTCTATTGAAGTGTCTTACCTTTTAATAATTAATCAATCAAGTGTTTTGTTAAAATCTGTTAATTAGTTGCTAATATTTTCGTGAAGTGTTCGACTATCAATTTGACTAGGTAGAAAAAAAAATTAAATGGGGGTGAATTTTGTTTATAAATTCATTATTTATTTTGTTCATTTTTTTCTTTATTTTTGTCTTAGATAAGGGAATAATATCTTTCTATTTGAGTCATGTTGTTAAATGATTGATGGACCTATTAATCCATCATAGTTGAGTTTTCAAAGCAAGACTAATATAAAAAACTCTATAATTAAAGGAGAGACTATGTTATAAATTGATTTAAAAGTGCAAGCTTTGAATATATAATCTTAGGGCAATCAATTACTTTCATTAAACTATAGACAATCATATAGTTTAATTTAGGAAAATTATCTTGATAGTCTTATAGTTTGTTTTTACACTTACTTTTCATGTTTTTAAAAATCATTATTTACACCCTACACTTTAATATACACGTAACAATTTACATCATAAACTATCCTATAGTTTAATATATTTGGCACCAATTAAAGATGTAAATTGTAATTTTTCAAAACATAAAAGATAAGTGTAAAAATGATTAAACTATAGGATGATTATGATAATTCTTTTTTTAATTTATCTTGGTTAATAGCAATGTTATTAAATTCGGACTAGTAGGTCAACTAGGTAACACATCAACCTGTAATCCAGCTTGAACATAGTTTCTTGTTGAATTGGTGACAGTTTATTCGATTAAACTCAATTAATTTAGTGGGCCAATCCACGACATGATCAATTAGTTTAAAGTCAGAGTTAAATTGGTTTAATTTTTAAAAAATATATTTTGTAGAATGATATTATTTTTTTTATAAAAAAATCTTGAAACAAAATATAAGCTTTAACCATGCAATTAATACCATCACCGAGTAATGGGCTAGCTTGGAGATTTAATAAGAATGGATAATAGGAAAATCTAAAATCAAATATTTGTGAGATGGGCCTACTTCATTGCCTGCATTTATGCTGGGCTTGGGAAATTATAGCCTAGGAGCTACACAAGAAAATGAGCGTCCTTCAGTAGCTTTCGCAGCCATTTCACAAGAGAACGAGCAGCCTCTGCTGCGGGACGGAGTCACAAGTTTTTTCTCTGAGTAGACGAGCTTTGTACATCAGGTACCTTGCTATTTGATTAATTAGATATATCCTAGTCATTTTCATTAGATTTGCGTCCAATTAAACTTGCAACGGAAAGTTTGAAAAGTGGGATTGGTGAATTTTAAACAAACAAAAGCAGAGTTCTTTTGTTTTAGTTGGTTCTAAGGATGCACGCTATCTGTTCGATGCAATGCCACAGTGTGTGTGTGTGACACTTCTTTGGTTAAGGTGTACTCTGTTAATTTTTGTACTTTGGTTTGAGCTTTGCTATGTCGTCGTGGTCTGTCTTTGTTTAGTATTTCTTCTCCTCTCTGTTTGTCCCTGTTTCGTTATCTTGGTATTAACTTTGTAGCTAGTTTGGGCCCATGTGATTCTTTTTCTGCCAATACTGTAATCCATTCATAAATTTTGCACGCCAACTTTTCGATGAATCGCTGGATTCTTTCTGTCTATCTTGAATAGAGCATACTTTGAATAGAGCATACTTTGTTTATATTTAGCGAGGGGTAAACAAATGTTGGGAAGTTACTATAAGCTGACAATTTGTATATTGGCTGGAAGTTTTATCAATTTTTGGGGTTTTGCCCTGATTTTTCATCATGAAATTGAGTAACAGTTGGGACATCCTTAAATACCTATATTTGTAAATAGTCTTACTGATTCAATTTCTTGATATTTACTGATAAAGTAGGACAGGACGTGGGTATATTTGTGATCTCTAGAGATTTTATGAGAGAATAGGTTTCTTCGGCCTTCATTACTCAATAACAGTCAGTTGACATTGATGTGCCTTTTTTTGTGCTTTTCATGTAATATAACAGACAAGGTATTGTTTTCTTTACGTATTTGAATGCGTTTTCTGTATTTTCATTCCTTTACTTGGAGTCTTCTCTTCTTCAAGTATCTGTCACTGTAGAATTTCATTTTATGTGCAAAGTACCATTGCTAAGATGTTTTTTGGACAATTCAGGTGCAAAAGAGAAAACATGAACGCATTCAAAGCCTTCAAAGCCCAAGTTCCAATTGCATGGAGTCCGCACCTGTATGTAACTTTGGTGAGGGGCATTCCGGGAACTAGGAGACTTCATAGGCGTACCTTAGAGGCATTGCGTCTTCGTAAGTGCAACCGGACCGTCATGCGATGGAATACTCCTACAGTCAGGGGAATGCTCCAGCAGGTTTTAATATAAACTCAGATTAAGTCTTCAGTTGTGATTTATCAGAAATATAAGGACTTAAATTGTAAATCATAATTGCTTGGACTCTTAGGTCATTGTCTTGAATGTAATTCTTTTTCCCTTCAGGTGAAGAGGTTAGTTGTGATTGAGACAGAAGAGATGTACAAGGCCCGCAAACAAAATGATGTAAACCACCGAGCTGTACGCCCGCCATTGGTCATAAACCACTTACCTGCCTCTGCAAGCAGTTCTTAGAGTGAGCTTTTGCTCCATGTAATTCTTCGGAGGTCAGCTTTCTGTTTCTTAAATGGGCATCTGTTTGTCAAGATAACTGTTTTTTCTTTCAGTGCTGTATTTATAGAAGGATGGTTGATTAAGTTAACTGGAATTGCACTTTTCCCTAGTCGACATGCTGGGGTCAGTGGATTATATATCTCTTTTCTTGGGTATTGACATAAATATCAGAATTCTAAATTAGCAACATCATTTGCATCTAAAAGCTTTGTAGTTTAACTGTTGCTTGTGTGATAAATACTTGGTTCTAAAATAAGAACTTGAAAATTGTGCTTTACACAGAATGGACACACAACATGGCGTCTTAAGTAGCTCAACTTTCAGTACGTCTGAAAATTGAGTATAAACTACCATCCTCTAATTGTATGTGTAAAGAAATCTTAGAACATTAGGAAGGCCTTGGAGAGCTGTAGACTAGGGTCCTTCCTATTTATTGATGTCCTTTTCCTTGAGCATGTTTATGGCAGTTAAATCATTCCTTCCTCCTTCACCATCTTTAAAGCAGTCAAATCATCCGCAGGTTTAAACCCTTTCTCACTAGGGTGCTTCCTATTTATTGATGTCCTTTTCCTTGAGCATGTTCATGACAGTTAAATCATTCCCTCCTCCTTCACCATCTCTAAAGCAGTCAAATCACCTGCAGGTTTAAACCCTTTCTCGTTACAGTTTTTGGGCTTGATATAGTGCTGGACTTTGTACTGATGTCCCCTCGCAAATGCTAGGAAAACGAAGAAGTTCAACCCTCCTAGCACTGCTAGTAACCAATAGAAGTTATTCAACCTCCCCTTGTTCAAGTTGCTCCTAAGCCAGATTTTCTTGGTAGCTTTGTCAACTAAAGACACCAGCAAACTGCTAACAAAGAAACCCATTGAGATGGTGCTGAGGAAAAGCCCAGTGCTCATTGATTTCATCCTTGCTGGTGCCTCTCTGATGAAAAACTCAAGTTGTCCAACATAGACGAAAGCCTCCCCGGCACCCACTAGGAAGTATTGAGGGACTAGCCAGAAGGCGCTTATCTTTGTAGATTGTTGAATAGCAGTTTCCCTTCTTTCTTTCTCAACGCTAGCAGCAGCCACCATGGCTAGTATTGAAAGAAAGAGTCCAGCTCCAATCCTTTGGAGGCTTGTCAGCCCCTGTGCATTGTGGGTGAGCTTTCGAGCCAGGGGAACGAAGAGCCTTTCATTTAGGGATGTAAAGAGGAGAATGGTGATGAAGAGAAAGGTGGAGTATGAACCTGAAGGAATAACCAAAGAGCCAACTTTTCGATCCATGAAGGTTGCTTGCTCAATGGTAAAAGTAGTCATTTGAGAGTAAACTGTCCAAAAGAGGATACATGTAGACCAAATTGGGATGAGCTTTACTACCATCTTCACCTCCTCAACTTCCATAACAGTTGATACTATCCAAGGGTCATTTTTTTGTGCACCGATGGAGGTGGGATCATCCATGATTGCAGCCTTGTCAAGACACCTGATGGAATAACACATGAGAGGAAATGGAATCTGGTAAATTTCTGCGAGAATATTTATACGAGTGGTAACAGTAATCATGGATGGATATAAAAAAGGACATTTTCTTTAAAACGACATGAGAATAATCCAGTAAATCGTTGTTTCTGAAGTAATTGTTCAACTTACTTGAGTTTCTCAGAGTAGGGAACTGTGGCACTATCATACCCATTCAGAAGGCTGGGATGTGAAGGATAAGGATGTCTCCTTTTCTTCCATGCCAATAACGATACCCTCCATATGATAGTTAATGGGCTACCTCGAGGCTTCTTGAAACGGTACCGTGGAGTCCCACAGATCAACACTGCTACTGCGATCACCATTGTCCCTGCTGAAATTCCATACCCCCACCCTCTTCCGACGTTATCTTGTACATATACCAGCACTATAACTGCAAACAATGACCCCATGCTAATGGAAAAATAGAACCGATTGAAGAAGAAAATCATTCTCTTCTCCTCCTTGGGATCTGTTTGATCGAACTGATCAGATCCAAAACCTGAGACATTGGACTTAATTCCACCACCACCAAGGGCTACAGTATAAAGCGCTGCATATAGCAGAACCAGTTGATTTCCTTTCACCTCAATGCACTGATGATTCTGTTTCCTGTAGTCATCGCATGGCGGGGGTCTCATGCTAGGAATGGTTGTGGCTGCTGTTAGTAGACCGACTCCCTGATGTATATGGAAAGGAATCAGCAGCATGGCCTGAAAAAAGAGATAACTGTGCGCAGATTTTGGCAGACCTAGAGTACCTTCAGATTTTAGGTCTACATAGAACCTTCATCAATGTTTGGCCTCGTGATTACCTAACATGCTACTGGTTTTTCTCAGCTGGGACTTGGAAGGGTATCTCAGAATGATGCAAGAACAGGTTTCCGGCCCTCACGTTGATACTAAAGCATGATTAATTATCAGAGATAACGTGGTATTTTGTGTTCTTTAAGTTAGTGACACGTTGGCATGCAATATATTATTTCGAAACTTACCAAAGCAGTTATTATTGCGAAGATCGCAACCGTCAAGTACCGACCGAGCTTAGCATCTGCCAAGAAACCTCCAAAAAGGCCAAGAAAGTTGAGAGTACCCATGAAGTTGGTGACCATGTTTGCAGATTTTGCCGATGAAATATGCAATACTCCGACGAGGTATGTCACTAAATTCATTGATATGCCCATGACACATATTCTCTCCGAAAGTTCGGTTACTGCAAAACAAATTGGAGTGGAGATTAGCCAAGTGCTTCAGCACATATACTTTGATAAGACATTGACTCTTGTTAATGAGAAGCACCTAGAATGAGCCCCGCAGCAAGCCATCCTCCAGTTCTGGACTTGTCCACAGGAATTCCTCGAAAGTCTACTGCAAGATCATTATGTGCGCCATCTTCCCCGCCCAGGCCTGCTGCTAAAACCTGTTACAGTTGAGGTGATAAGAGAAATAAGCTAAATTAATAACTATGAAATATCCGGTATCACACAGTAGTGAAGATGTTCACGCAAGCAGTTACCATTTTTGAAGGGAGAGAGACAGAGAGCAAGTATCGGTGCTATGTAGACCTTCACTTTACGAACGAAGAACAGAATGGGAGCGCATGAGGAAATAACTACTTTACTTGGTTCTGTAGTGCTCAAGAGAATTGGTGAATGAGTTCGTGATCGGGAGGGGATATAAATATGGCAAGGGCTGGACATTGGAAGAAGGCAACTGTTGCATTTTGTTTTCTACCGGTGAAGAGTGGCTTGTTGATTGTTTGTTGTTTGTTGTTTGTATACTAGAAAAACCATGTGAGCAGCTTGGACGTATTCATCTAGTGGTTTAGGTTCCTGCAGCTACAACCTCGCCAACTCTGGAAAGTGACCATCCCAGCGTTCCAATCTTGTTTCTTGTTTCTTCTTGATCGTACTATCGTTATGGGAATTGAAAGATCATCTAAAACGTCAGACACTTGGACAAATACTCGGGTCATGTGGGGCTGATCAGAAAGCCTTGGCCAATTGGACAGATAACAGCATATTGATCGAACCATATGCGAAAATTTTCTTTCTGTCGGGTCATGTCCTAGGAAAGCCTACCCTAAACCTTAAGAATCTCGTATGCTATTGTTACGTAAAAAGAATGCCTGTCGTGCTCCCACCATTATTTCAGCCATGACAGCCAAGGAATTAACAGTGTGAGGGCTATAGGCTTTAGCAAGCAAAAAATAATGCAGAAGCTATGACGAAAATCTCACTCTTGCGTTTGCTACAAGCCCGCAAGTGTGATATCCCCACCCCATTGGATCCAAATTGAACTAAAAGAAGGGACTGAATTAGACAAGAAAACTTTTATGTGTTGTTTCTTGATGCAATGGAGGAGAATTGGTAAGAGACTCAGTTCAAAAAGCTCAAGTCAATTCACTGATGAAACCGGCTGATATTCATTTTAAGGAAAAACAGATAATACCAGTTTTTTTTTTTTTTTATATGAAATTAAGAGATAATAATACCAGGTTGTGCCATCAATCAAGCTCAAAGTAACTCTTTGTGGAGTGGAAAAGTTACTTTGTGAGACTTACTGAGGATGGTAGGGCTTCACTCTCTGATTTTGTGTCCTGGTAAGATGCATTGCTTGGTTAAAAAGTTGTTGATTAAAATTATAAATGTGATTTTTTAAAATATTCAAAAAATATCTTGCTTTTTATATTTTATATTTTATGTATATTTGATAAGTGAGATTTTAAACGATTTTTATTTTGTATTTCGAGTTTTTTTTTAAAATTTTAAACGATCAAGTGGAAATAATTTTTATTTTATAAAATATAATTAATAAATATATGTTTAATTTCTTACATCACTATCCAAATTGCTCGTCCTAGCTGATTTTGCCTAAATAATTTCTTTAAAAAAACAGAGTTATTCCATTTGATGGACAACAGGTCGGCCGAATTTGCTGATTTTTCCTCGAGCTTGGAGTTTGGAGAAACGTCTGGTCTTCATCTTTTTGCCCCCCCCTAAGATATCATGAACTCCTAGTCTTGTCCTATAGCAACCATTAATTAAGATATCATAAAACATCAATTTTGGTTTTCGTTTTCAATTTTTTTTTGAAAAATAATTTTGTTTTCATTTTTTTTACACTCCCAATCAAGTTTTTTTTATAAAAAAAAATTACCTTGACCTATATTATATTCCATTAATTTATGACTAGATCCACATTGAATAGAATTGGACTAGTTTGTGTACTCATGTTGTGCTAAGGGTGATAAAATATTTTTTTTAAATGTAAAAAATAAAATCTAGATCTTAGAAAATTATTTGACATTCTTATTTAACTTGAAAATTCAGTTTTTTAAAATATTTTTTGATAAATTTTCTTATCAATATTTTTTTTTTTGTTAATCTTATTAATTAAGATTCAGTATTTCTATTTAAAAACAAATATTTTATAATTGTTAAAGTGATATATTATGAGTGATTTAAAGCTAAAAACATCACGATAAATTCATGAAGTCAACTCAGTCAATGGAAAATCTTCTCCTTCACGTGAGAAAGAGAATAAAGTAAAACTCTTTCTTATGGTATACGTACCTGATTATTTTTAATCAAAGAGAGCCAACTACAATCCATCCTTTACAATCGAAGAGCCTGTTGAAACACTGTCACCATCACTCCATCTTTTCTTCTACTATGCCATACAGGATCATGTCTGTTCAGTTCATGATTCCCGTCAATTCCAAGAATCTTTCATCTCTTCAAAGAAAGTAGTAGTTAGCATGGAGAAGCCGTGAGGGTTCGAATCCATTGTTCCTGCAGGAGCTCTACTGACAAAAACATTCTCTAGCTCTACTCTATCAACTATAGTAGCAATTAGGTTCGAGTTCTCGTTAATCAGTATTTCGTTTTAGCTCAGTTGGGATTTTCCCATGGCATTCATGTTCAAGTTCGGCACTCTCCTCCTCCTGGTCTTAGGAACCTCCTTTTGCCTAATATTATGAGGTTTCTTTTGGTCGCCATCATCTGTTTTATCAACTCTCTGAGACTTGTCAAAAGGAAGAAAAAGAAAAGAAAAGAAAAGAACAGAAAAGAAAGAAAGGTAGTATTAATTATTAGGATGGCGAGTGAGTTGAGTTTAGCTGAGTTAAGAGATGTTCAAGTTCAGCTTTCCTAGGTGCAATATCCTGTGTTAATAGCACTTGGGAAAGCTGAACTTGAACATATCTTAACTCAGCTGAACTGTGGGGGGTTTTGGAGCTTGCGTACGTGGTCCCTGTCGATAACTAATTTAACCTAAAAGCTTAAACTATTAGGCTGAGATGATTATTTGACATGGTATCAGAGCTTTGACAAGTAATCACGAGTTTGAATCTCACCATCTCCATTTATGTGATAAAAATTAAGTACAAGGTAGCGTGGACCTATGCAAATTTCAAGTCTAAAAGGGCTTTCACTTGAGGGGTGTTAAATAATAATATAAATCATATCCTGAGATCTCACCTAATAGTTTAAGTTATTGGGTTGAATTGATTCTTTGACATGCTCTGATACCATGTCAATAAAACTTGTACAGATTCATATTACCTTGTGCTTAATTTTTATCAATTAAATGGAGATAATGAGATTCGAACTCATGACCGTTTGGTCATTAAGGATCTAATACCATGTCAAAGAATCAATTTAATCCAGAAGCTTAAGCTATTAGGTTGAGATGGTTTTTTGACAGTCAACTCTAGAATTTAAAAAACTCATTTTTATATCAGACTCCACTCTTATAGAAGAGTTCATAAGAAAATATTTTGTGAAAATGGAGGTCAACTATTCTTTGATATGCTATCTCATATAATTATATTCTAGAATCATTTTTCTTCTAAATTTCATAAATTAAAATGTATAAATTTGAAATTATAATTAAAATTTATACAAAAACCTATAAGTTTGATATTCAACCTCTTAGCAGATGAAGGAACTGCCATACATTAAAACCATCCATTGAAACCTAGCACTAATAAAAAATTATTTTTTAATGAAGAACCAATATCATGAAAAGGTTTATGAACTTAGTATATCTTATGAATTTTATACAAAATATAATTACATCTAGCATGATTCTTCATACCACGCATAATAATTTATGGGCTATGCTACGAGTTGAATTAATTTTTTTTCCACAATAAAAACAAATATCCAGGCTATAAAGAATTATTTAGCATTATTATTAAACTCTGCTTATTGATCAATTTTTGAGATCTTTTTATTCAACTCCTTACTTAACTTAAATTTAAAATTAAACCGTATGAGGGTTGTTTTGACTTGACCCAGTCGAATTGACAGGTCTAAAGACAACCTGATCAATGGACAAGAAAATATAAGAAAAAAAAGAATAAAATTGACAGAAAAAAAATCTCTCAATCCAACTCTTTGTCTAACCGTGTTTAAAATTAAATAATGTGGGGGTTGTTCTGATATGATTAGTTAATTTAGTTAGTTTAAAGATAACTCAGATGACTATTAGAAAAAGTTCGATAATGAAATTATAAAAGAGATGTACGAAATCAAAAGAAAAAAAGAGAAAAAAAAAAGAGAAAAAAAGCTGAATTAAAAAGAATATGATGAAGCGCCACTAAACATGCATCTTTTAGTATAAAAAGGTAATATAATTGGTGAATTTATTGTTAGATTTTAATTCATCATAAGAATGTCATTAAATACTTATAAAAGTTTTTTTTTTAATGAAATCTTATACGTATTTTTTTTCCCTTAAAACTTTTTACATGCTAACAAATTAAGTTATTTGCGTTCTTTTTAAAATGAGCTTGTTTTCATATCTAAGTTCAAGAGTCTAATAAAACCCGTTCATGAATCTTAAAGAGGTGAACTTAGCTAAGCTTAAACTTGAATCATTTTCTTAGAAAAATAAAACATTTTTTTTTGTTTTTTGAAATGTAATTTTATTTTTGAAATTTTTTATTCTTTTTTTAACTTTAAGAGGAAATCATGTATTTTTAATATCAAATCTGTATCTTACAGTGTAAATATACAGTCCGATATTATGCAAAATTATTGAAAAAACATGTGGGGGGCTCATAAATATTTTTAAAATGCCCTTTGAAAAATTTAAAGTTTTTTTTAATATTTTAATATTATTATATTATTAAAAACATATTGGGCTAGACCCGGCCCAACTATCCGAGCTGGGTTGAAACAGGTCCAACCCAACTTAGTCGGGTTGGGCTGATTGGCAGCCCAACATCCTTTCTCTCTCCTTTTTTATTCTGGACCAGGCCCAACAATCCGGGCTGGGCTAAACCCGGTTCAGCCCTTCTTGGTCACCTTTCGCAGGACATGAATTAATTCACGTCCTACATGTATGAGAAAGAAAGAAGAACAAGCGTAGGAGGGAAGGGATGAAGAAGCTTACCTGGGTTGAGGGTGTTGCTGGTTGGTGGTCCTCCTAATGACACATGGTGTCATGGGTTTGTTGCTAAAGTTATTACCGCTTATAAAGGTGGAAGTAGAGAAGAAGGAGCTATCATCTTCATCACCATGGGGGTAGAGTCTTCAACTGCTAGTTTTGATGGGATGTAGCGGTTGGTCACAATGATGGTGAGATTGTAGTGGTTGAGGACGTGACAGATAATGAGGAGTGGTTGAGATCACGATAGAGGAAGGGAAGGATTGATGGATCAATTATTTTTTTTCACAGTAACAAAAAATATCTAGGCTATAAAGAATTATTTAGCATATTTATTAAACCCTGTTTGATGGATCAATTTTGAGATCTCTCTATCCATTTCTTTGTCTAACTTGAATTTAAAATTAAACCGTGTGAGAGTTGTTTTGACTTGACCCAGTCGAATTAGTAGATCTAAAGACAATCTGATCTACCGACAAGAAAATATAAAGAGATCCAACTTTTTACCTAGCCGTGCTTAAAATTAAACAATGCGGGGGTTGTTCCGATGTGATTAGTCAATTTAGTTAGTCCAAAGACAATTCAAATATCTTTTTTTTTTTTAAATTAAGGATAAAATTAAAAAAAAAAGGATGAAATCGAAAGGATAAAAAAAAATGAAATGAAAAAAAAAAGAAAAAGAAAAAGAAAACGAAGAAGATATGATGAAGCGCCACTAAACATACATCTTTTAGTGTGAAAAGGTAATATAATTGGTGAATTTATTGTTAGATTTTATTTCATCGTAAGGATGTCGTCATTAAATACTTATAAAAGTGTGTTTTTTTTTTTAAAGAAATCTAATTATACGTATTTTTTTTTCCTTAAAACTTTTTACATGCTTACAAATTAAGTTATTTGCGTTCTTTTTAAAATGAGCTTGTTAAGAGTCTAATAAAACCCGTTCATGAATCTTAAAGAGTTGAGCCTAGCTAAGCTTAAACTTGAATCATTTTCTTGAAGAAAGCTTGTTTGTAATGGCTCACGAACAGCTCGACTCATTTAAAATATTATTAATCATATCATGCAAGAGAGCTAAATGCCGGCGATATACGCCGGAATACCCACAGCCGATGCTCTAAAGAATGAGTTGTAACAATCAAAGCATGTGAAGATCATGAAATGGGAAGATATGGCCGGCCATTGCTGGTGAACATCTTACCATTATCTTGAATACTCAATATCAAGACGAGGGTGCTGTTGCAAAAAGTTTTTTTGGTTTCTTCTCCAAATCAAGAGGAGGTTCATGCTTGTCCTCTTGACTATCCAGAGCAAGTGTAGTCAATTTTTAGTTCCTTTATCTGAAAAATGATGGCGCAAGCAGCGACAATGGCGACACAACGAAGCCAGCATCTTAAATTTTAGAAGCTTTTATCGTGTGGACGCGCGAAAGGAGAAATCTGAAAGAAACAAAACAGCTGTTTATGGATGCATGGGGCCGAGTATGGCGTTCCGGGTCAATCCTATCTTTTTCACACAAACAACCTCCTCGGCAACACCCACACACGACTTTCTTTGTCTATATAATATTCATCCTCTTACTAATTTAATTTACTAAAAAGGCTTTTATATATGAAAATTCTTTATTTTTTCTTGAAATACTTTGCAATTTTGTGATTCTTTTAGTACATTCACATATTTCCTTTATTTTAAGGCAGGCAGTGAGAAAATAAAATAGAGAAAGAAAAGGGGAAAAAAAAAAGAGTGAGCGAGAAGAATGATGGAGCTAAAAAAAATCATAAAGAAAAATCAAAAGAAAAAAATTTATTGAAAAAGAAAAAGTAAGAGAACGAGGTCTAGTATATCCTTACCCCACACTGCCCTGTTCTAAATCTATACTAGAATACCTAAAATTCCTAACCAAATATTCTAATCAAGGGTTGCCCTAATTTTTGCCTATAAACACCTCAAACCTTTCAATCCCAGAACGAGCCTGCAAGTGGGACCGAGAGTCAAGCCTTGATGGAGTTGAATAGGCCTTTTAAAAAAAGTAAAACAAATGTTCATACAAATAAAATAAAATTGACAAGCACTGGTTAAGCAAAAGTAAAGCTAAATAATTAGAAGAATAAAATAAAAACAACACAGTAAAGTAAAAAGTGTAGAGATAAAGAAATCAAATACAATTATTTATCCTCGTTTAACCTTGTCTACATTCAGTCCCCAGGACTCCCAATCCACCATTTGATCATACCTACATGAGTGAGGACCTAGTCTTATGAGCTAACCTAGTGTTGATCTGGTATCCCTCGCACCACCAATTCAAGAGTATTGATATGATATTGATTGCAATTCCATAATGATTAGTTTAGTAACCTAACTGGTTATTCTCACTCGGGAGCAAATAAAAAAAACTTAAACACAATAGAAAAATATGCAATAATATAACAAATATTTTAAAAATGCTCTTTGAAAAATTTGAAGTTTTTTTTTAATATTATTATATTTTAAACATAAAATAGGCTGGACCTGGCCCAGCCATCCGGTCTAGGCTGAAATGGGTCCAACCCGACTCAATCGAGCGAGGCTGATTGACGGCCGAACAACCTTTTTCTCTTTTCTTGGGCTGGACCCAACCTAGCCATCCGAGCTAGGCTGAAACGGGTCCAGCCCATCTTGGTCACCTTCTGTAGGACATGAATACATTCACATTCTGGGTGTATGAGAAAGAAAGAAGAACAGGCGCAGAAGGGAATGGATAAAAAAGCTCACCTGGGCTAAGGGTGTTGCTAGTTGGTGGTCCTCCTGGTGGCGCACGGTGTCACGAGTTTGTTGCTAGAGTTGCTGCCGCTGATAAAGGTGGAAGCATAGAGAAATGAGCTACCATCTTTGTCACTATGAGGGGGGGCTTCGGTTGAGGTTGGGAAGTGGTTGGTCACGGTGGTGTTAAAATTGTAGTGACCGAGGACGTGGTAGATGAGGAGGAGTGGCAGAGATCATGATAGAGAAAGGAAATAAAGAGGTTGGGTGGTAAAAAACAGGGGTAGGGGCTGGTTTTTTTTTTTTTTTTTAATTTTAGCTTTTGATTTCTTTCCCCTTTATTCCTAGAATTCACCCCTATTTATAGAGGATGGAAGAGGGATATTTTTTCTTTATTAAGGACAAATCTTATCTCTTAATTTAATCCGGAAGAATTTCAACTGCTGGTTTAAAGTGACAATCATGAACTGTCAAATTTTGACAGTTAAAGGCTGCCTAAGTTGGCCTATTTGGGTTAGCACCATGGCCGTTGTGGTGTCAATCAACCAGAAAGAACTATATTGAGATATGGTCAAATATCAGGCTATCATGGTGGTCTATCTTTTATCAAATTTGGTGAAGAGACGAAGCATTAAATGCTTTGAAAATAGTCACCTGAGCAGTTTTTTTCGGGCCAAAGGTGGAAGAAGATGAACAGTACCAGACTATAAGTCGTCTGAGTTTTTTTTTTGGTATTGTTTGGTCAAAATGTGTCTTTTCATTTAAATAAAACAATGTCATTTTGGCTTTTAGGTTTTAAATGTAAGGATTTGATTGAAAAATTCAATTTAGTTTTTTGGCATTTGATTTCTTTTAATTGCACCGTAAATTGGTCTAGAACTTTTAATTTTATATAATTTTGCCCTTGCCAAATTTTAACATCAACCCCAAATTTCAGTATCTTTTTCATTTTGGTTATTAGTCCTGGATTTATACAAATTAACCATTAATTAACTATTAAACTTTGAATTCTTTTTAATTTGACCCCTGATTTCAATGAATTTAGTTCCCAGAGTTTAATGCTTTTTCTAAAAAGGTCTTTCACTATGAATTTCTTCAATTTAACTCCTAAGTGACCCTAAATTTTGATTTTCTTGCAATTTTACCCCTAGTTTCAACCAATTAACTTTGTAAAAAAATAAATTTAGTCCTCTAAAATTTCAATATTCTCAATTAAGCTCAAATTGGCTCTCATACTTAATTTTCACCAATTAAGTCCATAATAAAATTGATTTGACCCATTTAAAGTATAATTAAGTCCTTGCACTTAATTAAATATTTTAATTTGACCCAAATTAATTTTTTAAAATAATTAAACATTTAATTTGGCCCATAATTAAATTAAATTGACCTATTAAAAATTTAGTTATATCGCTAAACTTAATGTTTTTGTAGATTCATCCAATAATGATTTAATTTAACCTTAAATCTGCATTGTCTCTCTAGTTCTAGGTACAATGAGATATAATTAGGCTCCCAATTCATTCAAAATTACAGCTTAATCTTCCTTTATATTTGAAATCCTCTCCAGCTTACTTTTCTCAAAATACTAGTTTTCTTGTTATTATTATTTTATTTTATTTTGGAATAAAATAAAGATAAATTTTAGAAATAACCTAGAAATGGATTATGACAAAAAATAAATATTTATAGGGATTTTAAAAAATAATTCTTTATCCCTTGTATAGAAGTAGTTATTGCACAAAAGCTTTCTAAAATGGATAACAATTCTAAACGTCTTCTACTTGGTTGGTTCTAAAGGTTATTTGGCCAATCCTGGTGCCTACTTTGCTAATTATATGATTTTTCAATGTATCTTTTTGTCTTTCAACGTGATATTTCTCAAGGTTTCCTAACCCAACAAGATTTATATGACCCTCGTATTTATGAATGGTCATTTTAAAGTTTTTTCTCATACGCATATAAACATCATGATTATTTTTAAACATATTATGTTATCCTACACTTGAAAAAAAAAACATATTCATGATATTCCTTGATGTGATAACCTCATTCCATGTATATAAAATATTATACTCTATACTTGAAATCTTTATCAACAACAACTGCAGTCCAATGTTATTCTTACCTGGTTTAAACTTGTGTTAGATATAACATTAAGCATTTTTAAGTATAATAATCTCAAATTAGTTAATTAATTTGTCAATTCATTAAAATATTAGATTGAATAATCCCTGGACCAACACTATATGCATAAAAAAGGAAGGATACACCATCAAGATAAAAAACCCTAAAAATATTTTCCTCTATTTTCTCTCCAAGCTACCAATACCATTCCTAATTTCCCCTTTATTTCTTTTCTTTTCTCTCATTTATTTTATTTTCTTTCCTTCTTCTTTTTATTATGTCCGTTTCATTTTGTCCTTCTCTTCTACCAGTATACTCAACCACTTCTCCATCACTATAATAACCCATACTAGTAGTTGTGTCCTTTATCTTCCTCGTTAGAATTCAGCAAACCTTCTTCATTTAATCCTATAAAATGAACCAACGAGCCATCATATCAGCCTAAATCAACTTCCCTATAAAAATCATTCATTCATCCTTCTTCATAAATGACTATAAAACATAAACCATTTCTTTGATGAACCTTCCGAAACAACACTTTAAAAATCACCAAACACCCATGATCCACCAACCACTCACCAACACTCATCAAAACCCTAACCCACATTGTTGAACAACCAATACTAAGCTATATTGAACCTCACTAGCCACCACCAACCATACACTAGTTGAACCATTAACACTCCAAAATGATAACAATAATAATAATATTAAACCTATTAACAATGACAAACAACCATGTCGAGGAGGAAAAAAACAAGGGTGCTTGAATACAAACCAACCACAATCTCCTTCCTCTGGTAACAATAAATTACACCACTTGTTGGTGTAGTTTGTAAATGAATAAAGAAGAAAAAGATGTCAATCCCATATTAAAAAGAAACACTCCCTCCTAAGGTTTATAAGTGTGCATTTCTATTGTGTAGTAAATTAAGTGAAAGCCATGGTGAAAGGTTTCTCTAGTAAGCTTTCTAATGCTATTATATGGATATTTATAATATTAAAAAATGACACTTGGGCACTTGGGCACTTGGAACTTTAAACTTAATATGTCAATGAGATTAATTAATTTTTTTTAAATTTTCATAATTAATTTTGACATTTATGATTGTTGGGATAAAACTGAATAACATCTATTCAATTTAATTTAAAATATAATTGTTTTATTAATAGTCATATAGTTTGATTAACAATCATAATATTAAAAGACATAATGTTTCATTATAATGTTTTTTAAGTCTAATAAAACTTGTTACTACACATAAAACTATAGACAATAATAAATATATTTTCTTTCTTTTGTCTTATCTTCTTATTCTTTTAGAGGTTTAGAAGGTTTAGTTGTATCCTAGAGGTGTTGTTTTTGTATGAGACAAATAAACACCTTAAAGACATCGTTTTCACACCTCTAAGCCAACTTCTTATTTTGACCATCTTAAAATATTTCGATAACAATTTTAAGGTGTTTAATCTAATGGAGACAAATATCAATTCAAGTATAAGGGTTGCTAAGGATGTCAAAATTCAACTTAATCGTTTTAATTATATGAATTACACAACATGGGTGGATAATATAGTGTTCCTGCTTACTTCATTAAAGATTTACTACATTCTTGACTTGAATCTGTCTGCACTACTTAAACCATAAAAAGATGATTCTACTACTGTTAAGAATGAAAGACTAAAACGTAAGGAAGATGAAGTGCTTTGTCGAAGGCATATTCTAAATACTCCGACTAGTCTACTTTATGACATTTTCGAAAAATTAAAGTCTCAAAAAAAAATTTGGGTTGCCTTGAAGACACATTACAAGCAGGAAAAATCAGGTTCTAATCATTTTTTTTTGCTTTAAATTTTTTTGAGTATGAGATAACTACGATAAGCCAATTATGGATCAAGTCAATGAAATTTAAATGCTGATATCAAAACTTAGTGACTTGGATATCAAAGTTCCTGATTCACTTTAAGTAAGGGCTATCATTATCAAAACTTCCTCCATCTTGGAATGAATATATAAAAAAATATTACATTCTACAGACAATTATACATTTGAACAGTTTCAAACACACTCGTAAATTGAGATTCAATCTTGCATGCGTGAATTGCAAGCAATAAATTCTAAAGTGAATTTGAGTATTGAAACTGGTTTGACAATGACTCAAAACAATATGAAAGTGCAAAAAAAAAAAAGATTCAACAAGAAACAACATGCTAACAAGAATCATAAGGTTTGTTTCCATGGTAGAAATAAAGGACACTACATAAAAGAGTGCATATTCAAAAATTTCAATAAGAAAGGTAGTTCTTTGAAAGTGAATATAGTTGAAAAAGACAAAGTCAAGGAGTTGGTTGTCATGGTTTCAAACATTCAAATTGGAATGATTATTGAATTAAATATGACAACCAATGTTGTGAAGACTTCAGATTGGTGGTTATATTCTGGTGCAATAGTTCATGTTTGCAACAACAAAGCATGGTTTAAGACTTATGAAGAATTGAAGAAACCTGAAGAGGTCTTGATGGGCAACCATAATTTTCCCAAAGTCTTGAGAAAAGGAACTATTGAGTTGTACTATACTTCTGGAAAAAAAATTATCTTTAGTCAATGTGTTTCATGTTCCCGAGATTAGAAAAAACCTTGTACCTACTAGTCTCTTGAGCAAGAAAGGGTTCAAGATTGTTTTAGTGTCTGATAAGGTTATTGCAACTAAGAGTGAGATGTTTATGAGAAATGATTATTCTTGTGATGACATGTTTAAGTTCAGTATTAATGAAATCAATGTTATTTCTTCTTATATAGTTAAATCTACTTTTTTTTTGTCATGCTAGATTAGAACATCTAAATTATAGATATTTAAAATATATGTGTAAGCATGATTATATTTCATATCAACATGATAATAATGATAAATATGAAGTATGTATTCGAGAAAAGATGAAAAAAAAAGCATTTTCCTAAAGTAGAAAGAAATTCTCACTTACTTGAGTTGGTCCATTCTGATATATATGAAATAAATAGTATGTTAACAAAGAGTGAGAAAAGATATTTTATAACTTTTATTTATGATTATTCTCGTTTTACCTATGTTTACTTATTAAAAACTATAGATGAAGCCTTTGGAAAATTCAAGGAATTCAAGAAAATGGTAGAAAATAAAAAAGAAAGCCAAGTTAAAATTCTTAGAAGTGATAGAGGTGGTGATTACTTTTCTAAGGAGTTTTCTACATTTTATGAGGAAAATAAAATAATTCATCAAATGATAACACCCTATACACCACAACATAATGGACTTATTGAAAAGAAAAACAGGACCTTAGTAGATATGGTCAACGCCATGCTTTTGAATGCTAATTTACCAAATAATTTATGGGGTGAAACTTTAGTTACTTTTCACATTCATAATAGAGTACCATCTAAAAAATTAAATGTTTCTCCCTATAAAGCATGGAATGGTAGAAAACCAAATCTGAATTATTTTAAAGTGTGGGAGTGTGTAACTTTTTATAAAGTTTCTGATACTCAAAGTACAAAATTAAAGTACAAAATTAAAACCTAGAGGTCTTAAGAGTGTTTTTGTTAGTTATGTATAAAATTCAAAGGCTTAGGCTTTTAGATTTAGAAACTAATATGATTGTTGAATCTGTACATGTTGAATTTATTGAAAATAAATTCATAAGTGATTCAAATATATAAGAACCAAATCTAAAAGTAATGACTTCTATCTCAACGTTAAGAGAAAAACATAAAAACCTAGAAGTAATATGTTCAAATGAACCTTGAAGAAGTCAAAGAGTTAGAAAGGAAAAACACATAGATACAGATTTTAGTTTTACTGATTCAATTGTATTTTTATTAGAAGGTGATAAAAATATAGTATTAAAAAGGACACCTATGATCCTAAATGTGGAAGATGATCTAAAGACATTCCGTGAAGCTATGTTTTTTAGGGATGTTGTCTTTTAAAAACAAGCAGTAAATGATGAAATGAATTCAATATTATCTAATAATACGTGGGTCTTAGTAGATTTACCTCTAGGTTCTAAACTAATAGGATATAAGTAGGTGTATAGAAGAAAATACAATATTGATGGTTCTATACAAACCTTTAAGGCAAGATTAGTTGCCATAGGTTTTACTCAAAAAAAGATGTTGATTATTTTGATACTTATTCTCTGATGACAAAAATTAAATCAATTAGAGTTTTATTTGCATTAACATCAATTTATAAATTATATGTTCATCAAATGGATGTAAAGACGACTTTCTTAAATAGAGATTTAAAAGAGGAAGTGTATATAGAGCAACCTGAGAGTTTAATTTATACTTCCTGGAAATGAAGAAAAAATCTATAAATTGGTAAAGTTTTTATATGGTTTAAGGCAAGCTCCGAAACAATGGCATGAAAAGTTTAACAAAACAATTTTGTGGAATGGTTTTCATCACAAGGTGATAATAAATGTATGTATTTTAAATTTACAAAATATTTTGGTGTGATTATTTGTCTCTATGTAAATGACATTTTAATATTTAGAACCAATGTGATTGAAATAGTTGAAATTAAAAAGGTATCTCACTTCTGTCTTTAAAATGAAAGATCTTGGTGAAGTAGATACAATTTTGGGTTTCAAAGTTAAGAAATATAGTAGTTGCTATGCATTTAATCAGTCATATTATATTAAAAAAATGATTGATAAGTTTAAATATCTCAATATAAAAGAGGCTAATACCCTATTTGACTCTAGTATGAAGTTAAATGATTAATGTGATAAAACGATAGCATAACAAGAATATACTAATATCATTAGAAATCTTTTATATGCTAGGCATTATACAAGACTAGATATAACTTTTACTATATGCAAATTATCAAGAAATACAAGTAAGCTGAATACATATCATTGAAAGACTATTGCAAGAGTTTTTAGTTATCTAAAATGAACGATTAATTTGAGTTTATTTTATTTTGATTTTCTAGCTGTAATAAAAAAATATTATGACACAAATTGGATAACTAGTTTGAGAAATAATAAATTCACAGGATGAATTTCTCATTTAAAGTGATAACTTTATATATATATATATAAAAAAACTCTATAGAACCCACCAAGCAAACAAAGTGACTTGGCCCAAAAATGGACGAAACATGTTGATATCCTTGCTAATTTTAGGTTACAGGCCAAAATTCAAATAAAATATGATGAGTTAATTTCTTCATTAATTTCAACTTCACATTCTTAATTTAAAATAAATATATGAAATAGGTTTAGAAAATAATTAAGCAGTAATAAGAAATGAACTCAGGAATTAGAAATATACAAAGTAAACCTCTTTTTTTTAAAATATTTTTCAGTTTAAAATATATCAAAATAAGTTTTTCAGATTTTTTTTTATTTTTGATATTAGTAAATTATAATAATAAAAAAGCACCAATAAAAATATCAATTTAATATTTTTTTCAAATAAAAAATAATTTAAAAAACATATTTAAACACAAAATAAACATTCAATCATTCTATGCTTTCATTACTCAAGATACATTGAACCTTTGAATAGTATAGGAGCATGATCACACACGACCTGTTTATATACAAACCACCTTTTAAGTAATTAATTAGTCACAGAAGGGGCACACCCATCATGCCCACAGAGTTGTCAGATCATGTATGAAGACTGATGCCTAAACAGTGTCTCCACCATTGGTCGGCAACACAAGTGAACAAAAATTTTGATGTGCCTTCCCTTTCCATCTACTTTACTTTTCTGTGCTTTTTCGTTGAAGATAACACTAACCAGATCTTTTGCGGTGATTTGTAAGGCTTGATTGTCTGTTTATGGCCATGCCAGGCCACCCTGTCGACTCCTTGGAAAAAAACACATCCAATTATTGAGGATCGGCCTAAATTTGTTGATGTTTTGTCCCAAGTGTACGAGTTTTACGTATAAATTTAGTCTCTGTACTGTTTGATAAATTTACTTTACATGTTTTCCATGACAATCAGATTCCCAGAAAAGGAGATCTTTGTGTTCGAAGGGTTTTTTTTTTTTTTTTTTTGCGTAAATCCAAGTTTAGCCCCTAACGTACTTCTTTATTATCAATTGAGTCCTAAACATTTATATTTTCCTAAATTCACATTAGATGACGTTACCCCTCGATTTATATTATAATATGCACACGAACTTTAAGAGCTTCTGTGCCAAAATAAGCCTCAATAAGCTCCAAATGATAATTCCACCTTTTAAAAAAATTGTCTTATTTATATTTTCCCTTTCGATTTTTTTTTAATTCAAGTCAAGTTGATGATGCCAGGAAGGAGGCTCAAATAAAGAGGAAAGATAGAAAAGCCAGGCTAAAAATGAATGGCTAAGCCCGTCCAGGAGGAGTCCAACTCGGGATTAGACATGGCGTGTCGGCCTCATCGAAGAATGTGGTCTTGTCACCATTCTTCGAGACAAGGGATGGCGATTTCTCAGAAAAAAGACTGAAGAGTTGGGAGCAAAAGCATGGATAATTTGCATTAAGTCTAAACTTACGAAAAAGAGTGGCATCAACAAGTCAATTTGGGAACTCTCTTTCTAAAAGTAGAGTCTGATTATATCTTTAGTCATGTTCTACCTTTAAGTTTGGGCACTCTCTTTCTAAAAGTAGAGTATGATTATATCTTTAGTCATGTTCTACCTATAAGTTAAACAAATTTTGATTTAATTTTTAAAAATAGAGGTGTTTGATGTAATGAGCTGATTTTTTTTTAATTTTTTTTAAATCAGTTTGGCTTTATTTGTTTTCTATTTATCAAACTAAATTAGTCCATGAATATTTTAATTGGACTGTTTTTTAGAGATTTTAATGCAACAGGTCAACTCTTTATTTTTTATTTTTATTTAAAAAAAATCATGTTGTATTGTTTGATCCTCTAAAATTTAAAATCAAATTAAAGTGATTTTTTTTAATTTTTTAATTATTTTTTGGTTTGATCTCTGTTTGGTTATTTTTCTCACCCCATTCAAAGCTCCATTATTGAAAATCAAATTATTAAGCTCTACACTTTAGTATTATAGTTTTTTTTTTAAAAAAAAATATCTATACAAAATGAAGTCTTTCCCTTTTCGTTTTTTGCCAAAGGTGTTAAAAAATTGTTTGAAAACCATAATTAATTGGCATATTTAAGAACAAATGGTTCATCTATGTTTTTTAACAAATTTGCTTACATTTTGTTTACGTAATTTTGCTCAAACATGTTAGATAAGATGATATTTTGTGTATAGTATCTACATGCTTATTTCCTTATTATTATTAAACTAAAAAAATATCTAATATGAATCGGCACCAGATTCTATCTTCTCCTCACTGGAATTTAAACAACAAATTAAAGGTAGAAGCACCAACAAGGCTTGAACCACCTTAGTCCAGCCACCAAGAAAGCAGTCTGTAGAAAATCCGATAGGATATGCTATTTTTATTCCTAAGAAGAAGCTGCCGAAGGCTGATTATGATTACCATCGCTCTTTTGGTCTTCCATTTGCAACAACTTGGCAAAAACTCCAACTAGTGGTGCTGTATTATACGTGCAGGCCTCAGTCTGCATGTAATTTCCTCTCTGGTCCATGAAATTATCTTGACAGTCAGGTCCTCCAACCACTGCCCCGACTACAACATTAGGGTTGGGCTCTTCCCGACCATACCAAAGGTCGAACCCTTGGGTGCACCCAATGAACCCCATGCTCTCTCTGTATGGCACCATTGAGGCCCCTCTATGGTGCACTCTTGTGGGGTATTTAGGGCCATAACCCACTAAATAACTCATGTTCATTGGGTTAGAACCTAGGATGTAATCAACTTGAGATTTAGCAAAATGGAGTATCTCTTGGTAATCCACAGACCCTCCATGGCACTTGAGCTTTTGAGTCGAGTTTCGAAGGATATCGGAGTATATAGTGAGAAGGAAGGCTGCAGTTGATACATATTGCATGTTGTTCCATTGCCGGATGTGCAATAGACCACCCGGAGTACGATTCACGTTGGCACCGTTATTCTTGTCAAGGCATGAGCATATGTAGTACTCGGCTTTTGATCGGTATTGTTCCAACGTGTCCCTGTGCCCCCTGTGTTTTTCCTCCACGAGCAACTGCAATCTCAATATATATATATATATATATATATATATATATATATATATATATATATATATATATATATAGAATTCATTATTATTTATTTTTAAATAATAAATTAAAAGATATACTCAAACTAGTTTACATATCTATAAGTCAAGAATCAATCCCTTCTGCACAGATTCTTTAAAGTTGAAACCTCTTGATTGACTATCATTCTCTTTGTACAAAAATAACATTATTATAAAATATCACGATACTGCTATGCAAATTCAATTCAACTTCTAATAAAAAAAAAATATTAATCACAATTGAACTAACCTGTATAATACTATATTAGGACTTTATTTTGATTATCAAAACTAAAAAAAATTAAAAACAAGCCAACAAAAATACTAAAATTAAAATAAAAAATAATATAATTACATCAAATTTATAAGATTTTATGTACATGTTTTAATAAGGGATTTTACTTAACAGTGTCTTAAAAATTAGTTTTGACTTCTTTGGACAAAAGGATTCACAAAACATAGACTATTCCTTCTGATAAACTTTGCTAATAGCTTTTTAATCACTTAACACAAAGGTTTCATAGGAAAAATCTGAAGAACGGATTTTTATGTGATATAAAAAGAAATTATGGAAATAATCATACATATAATTAATTTTTTTTTACCGATATCTCTTATTTCTAATTAGAAAACCTCTATGAACAAAATAAAATAACAAATTCTTTTTTTCTAGAGTTCAATTATTTTTTATGTAATTTCTATTTATGTCTTATATAATTAAAAAAAATCTCTTCAAAATAAAGAAGTCTTGAGGAAATAATGAGAATACTATTATTGACTAAGTTATATGAAAGAGATTTTTGTTCATTTATGGAATTTTATTTGATTAAAGAATGCTACTTGAATAATAATAATAATTGTGGTAGAAAAACATTATAATTTTATAATATGAAAGTGTAAATATTAGTTTAATGGGCCCTGAAAAAAATGGTCCATTTAGACTAGGCCTCAACATCTTGAACAAACTAAAAATCATGCCTAAACATGTTGAAACCAGTCCATTTTGATGAAATGAATCCAAAAATTAACTAAATTGTAGGTAGTATATAGCCATTGGCACACGAAACAAGATTGTGCTACATAATTTTCAAGAGGTCATGTGGTATTACCATAATGCTTGTTTTAGAAGTAATTGTAACCTGTAAAACTTTTAGATGTACAAGCCTCATGATTGGTCCACATCTCGGTGAAAGAATATTCGCCTAACCAACCACGTGATGAGATCATTTTTATTGAATCAAAATTTCCCCAATTCAATGGCCCACTTAACTAGACATCTTCACAAGTAAAGTTTGTGGAGAATCTGTCTTAAAGGTTGATTAGTTAATATAATCATGTTGTATGATTGGAAGTATGGATTTAGTTTTCTCACAGAACTAATCAACGCGAGAGCCACCTTCTCAATTTTCAAGTATATAATTTTAACATCTAAGAGAACCTTGCTAGTATAATATACTCGTTTCTGGATCCTTTTTTCATCTCAAATAAGCACAACACTAATTGTAAGATTTGAAACCCCTAAGTGAAGGAAAAGCTCTTCATCTTCTCTTGCTTGAGATAAGATCGTTAGAGAGGATAAGTAAGACTTAAGTTCTTTAAAGGCTCATTGATATTTTCGAGTCCATTTAAAATTAAAAATATTCTTTAGAGTTTTGAAGAAAGAAAAGTAACATTCTCCTAGACAAGAAATAAACATATTGAAAGCTATTATTTTTACTATCAACCTTAGAACAACCCTCACACATTGAGGAGGGGTCATGTTTAGGATGACTTTGATTTTCTCAAGATGAGGTCATGTTCTTCTTTCACTAACTAGGAAACCCAAAAAAATTTCTCCATTCATAGCAAAGCCATACCGGGAGGGGTTTAACTTTATTCGGTGATGGGGTACAATGGAGAATACCTCTTGTAAGTTTTTTAGATGTTGCTCAAATCATACGTTTAACTAGCATATCATCTATATAAACCTTTATGTTCCTACCCAGCTGACCTTTAAAAACTTTATTCACCATTCATTAATAAGTGGCTTTAGTATTTTTAAACCAAAAGGCATAACATGGTAACAAAATTTCCTTTATTAGTTATGAATACAATTGTCAAGATGCATAAGTATGTGGTGATCCCCTAAATTAACATCTAAAAAACTTAAGTATTCAAAACCAATAGTTGAGTTGACCAATCGTTTTGTTTTAGACAAGGAAAAACTATATCTAAGATATGCCTTATTGAGGTTAGCAAAGTCCACACACACATGACACCTACCATTTTGTTATTTCACTATAACTACGTTTTCCAACCATTATGGGTACATTACCTCATGAATGAACTCACCATCCGATAGCTTGTCTATCTCCAATGTGATGACTTTTTATTGTTCTCCACTAAAATTTATTTCCTTCTGTTGATCGGGGAGAAGGATGGGCATACATGTAAATAGTAAGAAGACATATTTGAATTGATGATTGGCATGTTTGATGGCTTAAAGATAAAAATATGTCTTTGGATATTAAAGAACTCTACAAAGAGTTTCTCTTGCCTGGGTTCCAAAGCGGACCCAACCTTAGTGTTTGCATTTTTTTTAGAATGAAGACTAACTTTTTTTAAAGTCTTCCACAGTTATTGTTTGCATTTCAAAGTTTTACTTTAAAAGATGCTTATTGATCTATCAACAAAATATTCTTGCCTTTTAGATAGGTGAAGGTGCATCTTTTAAAAATTGATCGATTCCCTTTAACAATCATGATTTTTTTTTATTAGGAACTTCATTGTCAAATACTCGGTATTGATTATAACATTTATCTTATAGAGAAGAGGTCGTCTAAGGATAGTGTTATAAGACAAATCTATTTTAATCACCATAAAAGTTTATTGTAGAGTGCGACACTTGGGATAAATACCAATGATAACTGACAAGTTTAGCACACCTTTTACTAGTACACCTTTTCCTGATTTCCTAATTAAAAGGGTCTTCATTAGTGTTAACTTGGATGGATTAACACCTATTTATATCATCATATATTTGGAGAGAATGTTGACTCGCTCCCATCATCATTTAGTACCTTGTGCATTTTATTATTGGAGAGGACCCTGGTAATTAACAACATATCCTTATATGAAAAAAAAAGGGTCACTCCCTTTATATCTACTGAAATGAAAATGATTGCTTATACCAAGGGTTTTGGAGTCATAAAGAGAATAACACTTGTTTTCCAGAAGCTTTTTTATTGGTGAAGTGAATAGCACTTGATATTATGCAACTCTTTATGCGGAGGGCTAAATTATTCTTTTTTACTTCTTATGCTCAACTCATTTTTTTTAAATTACAGTAGGTATTATTTGATGATAAATCTCTCTCTCTCTCTCT
>Ga0325410_1001313_pt1 | contig 27418 bp, 23 predicted proteins | sample PopdelMetagenome_16_FD_206182 | JGI IMG/M metagenome (GOLD analysis project Ga0325410, IMG submission 206182) | Populus deltoides microbial communities from Bellville, Georgia, United States - Xylem-PdIQD-R3 | ecosystem: Host-associated > Plants > Phyllosphere > Stem > Wood/Secondary xylem...
GCAGGCAGCTAACAAATCTAAAGTAGGAGTTTTGATTTTAGAATATGGATTGCTGAGGAATGCTTTTGCTTATGCTGTGCAGGCAACCAACAAATCTAATGTAGAGAGAGAAAAGGGTAGAATGGGACAACTCCTCCGGACCTAGTTCAGACCTCACCTGACCTTAATTTAGGATTTGGGGACTCCTCCCTCCTCTATCTGTATCTTATGCAATGTTACGGCAGTTGTTTTACAACTAGTGTTTATTTCTGTGTTTGAATTGTTTTTTATTTAAAAAAATATTAAATTGATTTTTTTAATTGCTTCTAGAAGATTTTTATTTTCTAATATTAAAAATAAAAATGAAAATATTTTGATATATTAATTAAATTTTTTTTAAAAGCATATCACAATACCAAACACATAAATTATTTTTTGTTTGAAAAGTAATATTAAATTAATATATTTTTAAATATTTTTAGAAGATATTGACATGTTAATGTTAAAAATAAAAAATAATTAAAAAATATTTTAATTTATTTTAAATTAAAACTTCTAATATGAGCTTTCAATTAATTTATGATATAGACGCGTGGGGTCTAAATTAACAAGACTTGAAAACGATACCTATATAAGAAAAAGGTTATCTTTCTTGTTTATGATATTTTGTCATAAAGAATAACAAGTCCATTGATTTTGTTGGATTATTTTATATTAAAAATTAAAAATTAATTTATTGATGTTGATGTTATTTGGTTTGGTTTAATTTTGGTATGATTCGGTTTTAGTTCAGTTATTTTATATTAAAAATAAAAAACTATATTATTTTTTAGAGGGGTTTTTTAGACTTTTTAATGGACTTGGTTTTGGTTTTTCAGTTTCAGTTTTATGAAACCGAATAAAATATTTTTCTAAATATTTTAATCTATTAAATCGATTTTTTTTATAGTTCAGTTTTCTTAATTTCTTTTAATTTTCTCAATTTAATTAATTTTTTAATTTTTTCTCACCTCTAATTACAAACCTCATCTTTGATGCACCAAAATAGTTTAATAAATTCATCAGGAAATTAAAGGGATTCGTTCAAAACAGTGATGGTAACGTATGAAAACATTTAAATTGCGCTTTTATTTACAATTTATCACCTCATGATTGACCCAAGACCAAGTTGCTCAATAATAGAGCATGCCCTGTGGTCCCCATCAATATTAATAAACAGATGGACGAGATCATAGAGCATATCTTTATATAGAGAAAATTATTGGTCACCGATCACCCGCCACCACCTACTGACGTGTACATGTTAGTATGTACAAATATAATACACGATACTTGTGAAGTTAATTAGTTCTTGCTTCTGCTGTCGGAATTAATATAGTATTATGTTTTAGATCATTGCTCTGCCCACCACGTCACTTGTTCATGTCCAAGTTTTATTACGTACAAGTTTAATGTCTTATTTTTGTGTTTGAATTAGTTTTTATATTTTTAATTGTTTTTAAAAGATTTTAATGTTCTAATATTAAAAATAAAAAAATTTAAAAAATATTTTGATGTATTTGAAATTAAAAAAAAAAAAGCACCACAATAACAAATACAAATTATTTTTTGTTTGAAAAAATATTAAATTGATATTTTTTAAATATTTTTAGAAACTTTTGACATGGTAATATTAAAAATAAAAAAATTAAATACAAAAAATATTTTTGAATAACAAGCACAACAATACTAAACATATAAATTATGTTTTGTTTGAAAAACTATTAAACTTATATTTTTTTTCAATGTTTTTAGAAGATTTTGAATGTTAAAAATAAAAAATAATTTTTAAAAAATATATTAATGTATTTTAAATTCAAACTTATGATAGGAGCCTTCAACTAGTTTAAATAGAAATAATTTATGATAACATATGTCAAGAAATTATAATTCAAATTTTATACTTATTGATTAAAATTTAAATACATTGACACAAAAACAATTTATATGAATTAACCATAGAATTTACATTGTCCTTGATTGATTGGTTTTTCAATAGCAATAATAATTAATAGATTAACGGGAAAGGATAAAAAAGTGATGGATGTGGGTGGTGTCATCTTCAGTAAAAATAAGAGCGGATCTTACTTTTGGTTTGCTATCTAATAATTTAAATTTAAGTTATTATAGAGTTATTGAGGGTTTATATAGTTATTAACTTCAAGGCATATAAAATTAGTCAACATACTCTGTTGGTTAATTTTGCAAGTGCACGAATCGTAACAAGTAATAAAGTGATGAGTAAAATATTGTCCCACGAGAATTTGTAAAAATTACAACTAATTATCAAAATCTTTTAAATTATGATCTATTTGAGGAATCGAATGAGATAGTTTTGAAAACATAAATTAATAATTAAAAACAAACAACTAACTGATTAAATATTATTGAATTCAATTCTATTGGTTCTAGGATTTATGACTTACCGTAACTATTCCTATGTGAACTTTCTCAATTGAATTAATTACTCCTAGCGTTGATAATCACATATATATATTTTTTCTAATTTAAACACTAACCTCTCTCGAGTATCAATGAATTATTTTGACAAACAAACTTCATAAACTCTACGGAATTTCTGAACTTTTCAAAATTTATTAAGTATCGTAAAATCTTTAACGATTACAAAAGTTCCTAGGATACCTCTATTCTATAGATTTCTTAAGGCATTTCAAATAATGGCTAAAATAATTATCACTTCTCAGTTTCAAATTAAATTTCAAATCATGCAGATGTTGGCCAAATATACACAAGCATTAAACATAGAATGAAATACTCAACAACTAATGTAATAATTCAATTAAAGAAATTGTTCATATATTCATAGTAAGGTTACATAAAAAATCCCAAAATAAAAAGTCTACTCCATAGTTAAATTAAAGAGAAACAAACTTGATACAGTGACCATTACTCAAAAGTAGAGAATGACAGTAGAATAGATAGGTGTCCTCCAAACTTCTCTGATTTTCATCCCCCTATTTGTCTTTGTTTTTGTCTCCACTTTGTCTCTCATTTTGTGCTGCCTCCTCTCTTCTTTTAGTGTATTATATGGCTTCTCTATGTCTCTTTGTGTGCCCCGCTGAACCCCTCCTTTTCTCTTTTATATTCTGGCCTTTTTAGCCCCTGATGGAAAGAAGAAAATTTCCTTCTCTGTTTTGTAATCCTTTCCTATAAGGGTATCACGAGCAAGATTTGAGGCAGGAAACGTGTGAATTCAAAGATCTCTATTTATGGAGAAATTGTAGAAAATTGAATCTTTTTTCTAACAACACCGATCTTGTAATTTTTAGACCTTTGAGACTTGAGATACAGGCCATAACCCGAGATAGCATTTGGAGTGCAGGAAGTTTGGGTCTGATTCAATCCTTGCTTTTCGACTCGGTTTTTGAGCTTCAAAACAACAAAACTGAGTTCTATACCCTTCATATGTTTTATAGACCTTCATCTCAGATATTTGAAAATGGTGACGAACGTTTAGAACTGAATTATATAGCTTCCTTTGCAGCCCAAAATCAATCAATGTTCAGTTTATTGCTGGATTCTGCTTACTCAGTAATCTAGTATCTGAAAACACATTAATTTCCCACGAGGTCAATAGTTCAAAAAGGGATCCAAAATTCTAATTAACTTGTGCATCACATCCAAAATATTTTAAAATCAAGCATGAATAGTGGAAAATATACATGCTAAAAATTCCCTTATCATACATAGAAGCTAACCAAACATGTATGTTAATAATAATAAAAAAAAAGTGGAGACATTAAAGTTGTAAGTAACAAAACTTTGACATCAACAAGTGACGTGTTGTCTAGAGCAATGGTCTTCAATATAACTTTCGAGGTGATTGACGGATTGAATGTTGTTGACAAGGATTAATTCTTGGTTTAGGAAATATTACAAAGCAAGAAAACTAGAAATCAGGGCCGTACATGTAAATATACAAGTTTTATATAATAAAGAAAGAGCACAATGAATTGATACAAACAATTATCTCTGAACTACTCAGACACTATTGACATGGTATCAGAGCGGACGATCCGAATCTAAACCTTTTTCAAATCACAGACAACCTAAAACATTGGTAAAACCAAACCCGTCAAACCATGCTCAGATTACAACCACAAATTCCAGAATCGACACTCAAACCAACTTTACCCAAAACCCTGACCTACCAATTGTCGTCCCTGGAATCAAACTTAATGGCTAGAATTATGAACTATGGTCACAGATCATGGAGATGTTTATCTCGGGTAGAGACAAACTTGGATTAATCACCGACGAAATCAGACAGCCAATACTTACCGACCCAACATACAGTAAATGGAGAGCAGAAAATGCAATTGTTAAAGGTTGGGTTATCAATTCCCTAACTCCAGATTTAATTTGAAATTTTATCAGGTTTCCTACAACTAAAGGTGTTTGGGATGCCATTGCCACAACATACTTCAATGGAGGAGAAAATGTCCAGGTATAAGACCTAAAATGAAAAGTCAGTCGAACCACACAAGGGAGGGGTTCTCTAGAAGACTACTACACTGGCTTACAATCTCTCTAGCAGAGATTGACTACAAACGTCTAAATCTCATGACATGTGATGAGGACATACAGAAATACAACAAATTAATTCAAGAACATCGAATTTATACCTTCTTGGATGGTTTGGATGATCAATTTGATCAGACCTGCCGAGATATTCTTCAACAGATCCCTCTACCATCGATCAAGCAACCTTCACTCAAGTAAGAAGAGAGAACACTAGACAAACTGTGATGATGGATGTCGCACATGCCTTGTGCAGCGTCGATGATGATTTTTGTTGCTTGTTTGATTGATTTGGGAGTCGCCACCTATTATTTGATTGAAGATTACTAGGAAACCCGGATGCACTGGTCATTATCAGAGATTCACAAGTAAGGAACTGGTTGTGACTAAGAAAGGTATTAACACCCCTAGTGCACCCTAACTGAGGTAAGTTGCTTCGTGGTTTTGATATATTATAAAAGTTTTAAAGGTTTTGTATTTTCATCGGATATCAGGAATATGTCTTACATATAAGCTTGTAATCCTTAACCATGAGCGAATCAAAACATTAAATTCTTCTTGTCTTTTTAGTTTTTTTTTTTGTCGTTTTGGTTTTATAAAAAAACACATAAAAAAAGATACAAACACCCACATACCATTTTTCACTATTTTTACTCGTACACACCCATAACTACATATTACAAAAATAAAAAATTCAAAATAAATCAAATACAATTCAAAAATTACAAAATAAACCCCAAAAATCCAGGAACTGTCGGAAAGCCTTCTGGGATCTACAAGAAAAGTGGTGGCACGTCTTCTCCACGTGTGGCCGCCGCAAGAAAATCCAAGCAAACAGGGGCTCTGGAACAGTTTCCCCCCTCTTCCCTTCCCTGTCGGCTGTGAAGATCACTGTTACCTACAACAAGAGAAAAATGTACAAACAACCTGTTTTTTTAATCTTTTTTAGATGTGTCTAGTTTCTCTGTCTTCTCCCTTCTCTGTTTGTTTTTCTTTTGCCGATGACAGATCTGACGGTTGGGTCTCAGCCCAAATCTTCTACATGAGGCTGAACCGGAGAAGGAGAGCCGATTGATAAGGAAGGGGACGCTGTCTGCGGAGAGGAGCTGGAGGAAGAAAGTGGATAGATCTGGATCTATGGGCTCTGTTGTGTTTGGGATGTTGCTGGAGGGTCTAACTCGATCTTGGCGAGCTGGACGGATGATTCAGGAGGGAAGGGGTTGCCAGGTCTGTCGGGTCTTTATGGAGGCTGGTGTGCATAGAGGCTGAAGAAGGGAAGCCTTACTGGCTGAGGGCGAAAGGAAATGGGGAAACAATGAAGGTTAGTTCGTTGGGGAGGGAGAGGACTGGGCGTTGAGAGATGGGAGATCTTGTGAAAGAGAGTGAGGGTGGAGCGAGAGAGGCCATGGGGAAGAGAGTGAAGGGCCCTGGTTTTGAGAGTGGGAGCTAAAAATCTATAGGGAAGAGGGTGGCGGCTCTCTCTCTGCCAGTGATGAAGAAAAGATTGGGTTGTTAGGGTTTTGTTTTTTTCTAACCCTTAAATTTTTCTCCCCTCTTCAAATTTTCTCCGCCAATGGCCCCCAAAATTTTTTATCCTCCCTCGTTTCAACATTTTTCACTGTATTTATAGATAAAATGTTGCTAGGTTTCCAAACTGGTCCCTTAACTTTTCTTTTTTTGTTTTTTGTATTTTGAATGTATTTTGAAAATAAATAATATCAACGTCGATTCAAACGAGAAAAATCAATAACTTTGAAAATGACACGTTAAAATCGAACGCATTTAAAAGACCTTTGAAATTTAAATTTTTTTGAGACAATGTTGAAAATGCTAAAAACGATGCAAATATATCAAGAATGCATTTTTTGGGGTCTTCATTGTTGTTTCTATTTTTTTGTTTTTTTAAATATTATCAAAATATTGGGTAAAAAATTAGGCAGCAACAGATGCTCCCTCTTTACAATGCTTATGAAGCAATACCTATTCAATATTTTGCATAATAAGCTTGTAAAGAAAATAAAAACTCTTCCTGACTTGCTGAGTCATCTAAGGACTTTGCTTTTTAAAAGAAAATGGTCTCATTATCTTGGGTGACCTACCCATTTTGAAGAAAATTGGTCTATTTTCACGGGCAACTTGCCTACACACTCACACTAGTATATTTTTAAGAGTGACTTATCCACACATACTCACTTTGGTCTATTTTCAAGGGCGACCAGCCCACACACACTTTCCTTGGTCTATTTTCACGGGCAACCTGCCCATACATACTCACACTGGTCTATTTTTATGGGTGACCTGCCCTTTCGATTAGGTTAACCTGAGATCCCATCTGGCAATCTCCTTTAACCAGAACTAAAATCTTTGTATGTAACTTGGTCAACCTAAAATCTCATTTGACGATTCCCTTCTAAATTTTATGTGTGGTTGGGTTAACCTGAGATCCCAGTTGACAATCTCGTTTAACCAGAACCAAGAATCGGTGTGTAACTCGGTCAACCTGAAATCTCATCTGGCGATTCCCTTCAACCAATGCTAAATTCTATGTGTAGTGGGTTAACCTGATATCCCATCTAGCGATCTTCTTTAACCAGAACCAAAGTCTGTGTGTGGTTAGGCTAAACTGAGATCCCATTTGACTATCACCTTTAACCAAAACCAAAGTTTATGTGGTTGGGCTAACCTGAGATCTTATCTAGCGATCTTCTTTAACCAGAACCACAGTCTGTGTGTGGCTTAGTCAACCTGAAATCCCATCTTGCGATTCCCTTTAACCAAGGCTAAACTCTATGTATGGTTGGGTTAACTTGAGATCCCATCTAGCAATCTCTTTTAACCAGAATCAATACAAAAATATATGTGTGGTCTCATTGTAATGGGTGACCTACCTAAGTGGAAAATGATATGAAAAACAATCTCATTGTAATGGGTAACCTACTCAAATGGAAGATGATCTCATTGTAATGGGTGACCTACCCAGGTGAAAAAATGCAAAGATTTTCCAAAAATAGTCTCATTATAATGGGTGACCTACCCGGGTGGAAATGGTCTCATTGTAATGGGAGACCTACTTAGATGGAAATATTAAAAGCAGTTTCATTGTAATAGGTGACCTACCTAGATAAAAGATGAAGAGTGGTCTCATTGTAATGGGTGACCTATCCAGATGGAAAATAAAAAGTGGTCTCATTGTAATGAATGACCTACCTATATGGAAAATGCAAAGATGGTCTCATAGTAATGGGTGACCTACCCAGATGGAAGATAAAAAGCAGTTTTATTGTAATGGGTGACCTACCCACATGGAAAATACAAAGATGGTCTCACTGTAATGGGTGAACTACCCAAGTGAAAAATGATCTCATTGTTATGAGTGACCTACCCAGGTAGAAGATGACTTACTTGGCGAAAAGAATTGGCTGAAGAAGTCTTGACAGGATGATTGGATAGGGCCGGAAAACTTGGTGTTTCCTGATTGCAGCGTTGACCTGAAGACTCTTCTTGATGACAGTGTTGATCTTCTCATTTCTTTGAGATTTTTCTAATGGTAGAGTTCATCTCATGTTCTTCCCGTTCTAGGGTCAAAGCCATAATTCTTTGTTATTATCAACTCAATGATTCTTTCTGTCCATAATCTTGCAGGACTTCATTGAGGATTTTCCTATAACAAATCAAAAATATATGTGCAATGCTTTGAGGTTAGATGACATGCATGCATCCTTACCTGATTTGAAATATAGGTCCATCCTCCTCAATGCTCCATCGTCATAGGGTGTCTTTGTTTACATTCCAAAGCCTTCTTTGTCTTTCTGATTTGTCGGCTCATTTACGTGTTAGCCTCTCATTCATCTGTAAGTGCAGTGCCCATCCTAAGCTGTCTGCGACGATTACTGCTTTCGTTGTTCATCAAGCTTGACAATACCCCCAAGTGTGGTGTTGCTTGATTCATCATAAAGAAGCGTAACAAATTGTTCATCTCCTAGATTCTATGAAGACTTGTTTTTTGATTAGTTGTGTGTATCCTGCCAATACCCATTAAGAGGTTTTATAGTTTTAACCTTCTCCTAGATTGCCAATCAATCACAAACTTGCTTCTAGTTGGAACAAACCCTTCAAGTATATACTATTATCAACCTTCATGGAAACTATCCAGTCGTCTAGACACGCATCTTATAGCTTGTAGTAAAAGCCTTTTGTTGTATGTTTAATATTTTTCTCAATGAGTTCTTCTCATCTCGTTTGATTAGATCGTGAAAAGAAATGCATTGGAATGATCAATGATGTTTAATTTAGCACCCATATTCATGCGGGAAAGTGTGCCTTTGGGCTTTAAAATAGATGGTCCCACAGTTAGTCTTGGTGGTATGCATCCTTCCAACATTCATTCAAAAGCAGCCATGTGATAACATCTTTCAGAAGTCATGGCCATGTTTTAGAAAGTAAACCCAAGACAACGATATAAGGATGTCCTTCAGGTACATCTTGACTCTCAATTGTTGCCAAGGTTTACTGGATTATAAACTGTTCTTGAACATCATTTCCCTTAATTGATCTGAGTGTGCCCGTTCACTGATTATCTTTCTTTAAATCATATTGTCCTCAGTTCACTAATTCATCATTTGATCATCTTTGCCCCTAGCTGATCTGAATATTATTTTTTTTTCTTTTTAAGGGCCATAGTATTGCCCCCAGCTACTCAACTTTTCAAGAAGTGTCAAGAAGTGTTGATGTCATTTCTGTCAAGGATTTTGCAAATTCAATTAATGTTCTTCTTCTTTAACAATCTTTCTTATTTTGGAATCAAATCTCATATTTCAAAGTTCCATGTCTATTCAAGTCTAATTGTTGAAATGAAATCAGGGATGTATTTTTTGAAAATCAAGCTTGTTTGGTCAAAAACCCAACACACGTCATTCAATACATGTAGTCCTTTGATTGACTCATTGTAAGATTAAAATTGTTTTGTCTATAGTTCCTTGTATCAATTTTAATCTCTAATCTTGGGTATTTCATTTGATGGCATGTGATGAGGTGACCTTCTGTGAATTTCAAAATGCTCAAGTTAAAACTTAAGGCTTTATCAAGAAAGATTGTTTTCTTTTGAGCACTTATTTTATCAACATGCATAATAACTAATAACTTAATTCATGAAGTTATGACTCTTATGGAAAAAATCTTCAAGTTTTGAGAGCGTCATTTATCAATTCAGATTGATTACTTGATCAAAAAGAGCTTTTAAAAGCACGTAATGTAGCTGTGGTTCATGGCTATGAAAAAAAAGAATTTCACAGGCTCAAAAGATGTTTAAGGGTTTCAAAGACCTAGAATCAACATCAACCATTCATCAATTCTCTTTCTCTTATTGTCTTTGTAGAGAAAGTGACATATAACCTTGTTAATCTAAAAAATTAGAATTCTTTTAACATAGGTTATAATGCAAATCTAGCTTCTTCCTTGATGAATAACCAATCTAAATCATTTAAAGACATTAGAGACTTTATCATAGATATCAAAAGACAATGTTTGCAACCCAATATTGTTTTTTTGGTATTGACTTTTAGCGTTCGCTTTGTCTTTCCTTGATTAAAAATTATTTTGCTCTTTCTAGACTTGATAGGCATTCTCCTTCCTTTATCCTTGATTTGCCTTTAAGTGTAGGCAATTTTCACTTTTTTTTTTGCTTTCATAGCCTTCCTCAAAGTTTTCTTACATGCCCTCAGTCTATGGTTTCTTTCTTTTAACCCTCTCTCAATTGTTGGACTTTCATTCTTAACATCCCTTTTACCATTGATTCTATCATTGTCTTTATCTTTTCTAACAAAAGTCTCTTATTTGCCCAAATGTGGGGTGTGATCCTGGTCAGGGTTTCTTTTGAAAAGAATATTCTATCAAGCTCAAAATGGGACTGCAAGGGATATAATCTTTAGAAAGTGAAGGGATAACAATGATGGCCTTTTCTCATTTCAAGTAAGGTCGGTTAGAACCGGTAAATTTTGACCTCATCTAGTGTTTTGACCTCATCTAGTGTAATGATTGAGACTTGCAAAAGTCAATAATTCACGAGTCCATAGCTACCGAATCCACTACATGTCATTATGGATACTGCTAAAACTTAGCTACATGCTGTGTGGTTTAATTTCATGTGTGAGTTCAAAATTGTTTGCTCACCTCATGCCATTTCAACAAGCATCGAGTCATTTTTGCAATAAAAACACTTTAAATATTCAGAATTGATTAGCCTTTATCTTACGTGTTGGAGTTTGATCAAAATATTTTGCCAAAATAAACTTTGAAAGAAACATCTCGTTATTTCAAAACAACAAAGAGAAAAAAAAAAAGACATGTTTCGTTAAAGGATGAGATGTGATCTTAAAACAAAATACAGAATGTCACAAATCCATAACAAAATGATCGACAGTTTAACACCCTTCTTGGATCAGCTTTTCTAGCGATATTTGTGTTTTGCCAAGCATTTTCGATCACTTGTCATTCTGAGGATGTTGTGGTGACAATATGGTCGATGACATCATCTTTCACAAACTTAACTTGCCTCATACTCACCATTCTCTAGACTCAATTCTTGAAATTCTTGCAATTGTTCAATTGAAATGGCCACAAACCCTCACCATGATATTCACATCTTTTGTCTGGAATATACCGCCTAAGGAACGGTGGTTGTATGAGATTTTTCAGAGTTGGGGCAATAAGCCTAGAATCTAACAGATTCTGGTCAACTAACTCGAGTGGCAGAGAGATGTCAATCTTAACAAAAACACTTGAACGGTTGATGTTATAACGAGACCTGATTGAACCACATAACTAAGGTTTCTCACCTTGAGTGCCATCCTCTGATTCATCTCTCATTATTGTTCTAGAATCCATGGTAGAACCTTTAATCTTTACCTTCTTCATTGCTTGTTCCATTCATTTGACAATCTTCATAACATCATGTCAATCTTCCAATGTTGTTGTTGTTTGAGGATTGTTGGAAACCTTCCAACAACAGGTAATCTTGGCAGTGCTAGGAAACATGCAGCACTGCCACTGCCGACATGTGAAATCATGTGTTGTCTCTACTAAAGGAGAACCTGATGAATTTGAAACTCTTGTCTCCTTTTTTGATTCCTCACTAACGTTGTAGCAAACAGACACTTGTAGAGGGAGTTTTTCTCTGTTGAAGTTTTCAGTATTCTTGTTTTTCAGCCCAAGTCTATCTCTTCTCCCTATTTATGTGTTTTAATGCTGACACTAGTGGGAGAAAATTATAGATGATCTAAAACTACTGCATCCCCTCTTGGATTCCCCACTTGCAAAGCCACAAACAGATTTCTATAAAGAGAGTTCTGCTACGTTAAATTTCGATGTTTGCTCATGTTTTTCAGATCAATATCTTATACTGCTAAATTGGAACAAAGCTCATGGTGGGGGTTGGAAACAAGGTCCAGGCTCACGGCGTGTAATGCTGACAACTATTGGATGCTACTGGAAGAAGATGTGGAGGCTCTAAACAACTAACAATGTGACTAAACAAGAAAAGAGACTGTCTTTCATTGATGACTAAAGGCGTTGTTGCTGCTATTCATTGTTGTGGTCGCTGATGGTGAAGTGATGAGGAGAAGAGCTAATTTTTTCTTGTGGGATGTTGACTTGATAGTGTTTCCAACAAGAGGCCGTGCAGACGTTCCCTTTCCATCTTTGAAGCTCAACACTTGTTCAAGTCGATTCATGAGTTTAGCTACTTCACCTTTGTTGCCTTCAACTTCCTTCTGACAAAGAGCTTCTCTTTGATCCCTTTCTTCATTATTCATCTTCTTTCATAGTCCAGTGCAATAGACCTCAAATGGAGGAGCCTATGTTTCAACCTTAGAGCATGCTTGATAAATGTATGAACATGTTTTCTATATGATGAACTCGTCCTTCAAGGGATATCATATGGTTGTAACTCTTGTATGATAAAACATGAATTTTTATTCTTGCTCAAACTCTACAATGGAAATTTCTTGAGTGATGGCCATTATGTTATCCATAAGTCTTGAATTTAAGATGCTTCAAGAAGGACTTGCTCAGATGCAAAACAATGTGTATAGAGCATATATCCTAAAGGTAGGTTCTATTTTCTTTTACATGAGACATAGGGTAGGTTTACTACTTGGTCTCTATTAACAGGGTCTCTCACTGTCCCAGTGATCATCCTCTTCAAGGCAATATAGGGCATTACAATTCAAAATTCAAAATAAATCAAATACAATTCAAAAATTACAAAATAAACCCCAAAAATCCAGGAATTGTTGGAAAGCCTTTTAGGATTCTGCAGGAAAAGTGGCTGCGCATCTTTTCCATGCGCGGCAACTGGCAGCGCGTGAACTCAAGCGTCGCTGCAAGAAAGTCCAAGCAAACAGGGGTATGGAACAATTCCCCCCTCTTTCCTTCCCTGCTGGCAGAGAAGATCACTATCACCTGCAACACGAGAAAAACGCACAAACAACTTATTCTTAATCTTTTTTAGATCTGTCCAGTTTCTCTGCCTTCTCCCTTCTCTGTTTGTTTTTCTTCTACCAATGGCAGATCTGGTGGTTAGGTCTCAATCCAAATCTTTTATATGAGGCTGAACCGAAGAAGGAGAGCTGATTGATCAGGAAGGGGACGACGTCTGCGGGGAGGAGCTGGAGGAAGCAAGTGGACAGATCTGGATCTGTGGGCGCCATTGTGTTTGGGATGCTGCTGGACGGTCTGACTCGGTCTTGCAAGCTGACTAGTTGGTTCAGGAGGGAAGGGGTTGCCGGGTTTGTTGGGTCTTTATGGAGGCCGGTGTGCACAGAGACTGAAGAAGGGAAGCTTTGCTGGCTGAGGGTGAAAGGAAATAGAGAAACAATGGAGGTTAATCTATGAGGGGAAAGAAGAGGGCTAGGGGGCTGAGAGAGGAGAGATCTCGCGAGGGAAAGTGAGGGTTGAGCGAGAGAGGCAATGAGGAAGAGAGTGAGGGGCCCTGGTTCTGAGAGTGGGAGCCAAGAATCCAAAGGGAGGGGGGTGGCAGCTCTCTCTCTGCCAGTGATGAAGAAAATATTGGGTTTTTAGGGTTTCCTTTTTTTTTCTAACCCTCAACTTTTTCTCCCCCCTTCAAATTTTCTCCGCCAATAGCCCCCCAAAATTTTTCTCCTCACTTGTTTCAACATTTTCCACTGTATTTATAGATAAAATGTTGCTAGGTTTCCAAACTGGTCCTTCAACTTTTTTTTTGTTTTTGGTATTTTGAATTTATTTTGAAAACAGATAATATCAACTTCGATTCAAACGAGGAAAATTAATAACTTTGAAAATGACGTGTTAAAATCAAACACGTTTAAAAGATCTTTGAAATTTAAATTCTTTTGAGAAAATGTTAAAAATGCTAAAAAATATGCAAATATATCAAGAATGCATTCTTTTGGGTTTTCATTGTTTTTTCTGTTTTTTTTTTTTTTGTTTTTTTCAAATATTTATCAAAACATTGGGTCAAAACGATGCTAATTTATTGACATTTTTGTTTGATTGTAGAAGTGGCATCCTGATAAGCACAAGGGGGATATTGCAGTTACTACTAAATTTCAAGAGATCAACGAAGCTTACAATGGTAATTCTCATGTATGCACATAAGACGAAGCTCTTAATTCTTAACACTGTGTATTGTTTCCAGGACAAAAATCGGGGAAATCTTGCGTATCATTCTGGTTAATTACATTATTTATAGTTTTTAGAAATTATTCCGTTCTTTTATTAAAAAAAGAACGCAATAATCTTGCACATAAAACAGTTGTTTCCTAGCGAGTGTTTATTTTCGTGTTTGAATTTTTTTTTAATTATTTTTTATTTTTAAAAATATTAAATTAATATTTTTAAAATTTTTTTAGAAGATTTTAAAGTATTAATTTTAAAATTTTAAAAAATATTTTGATGTATTTTAAATTGAAAAAATATTTTTTTGAAAAGCAAGCACAACAATACTAAACACAAATTATTTTTTGTTTGAAAAAACTATTAAACTTATATTTTTTCAATGTTTTTAAGAAGATTTTGAATGTTAAAAATAAAAAAATAATTTTTAAAAAATATATGGATGTATTTTAAATTGAAAAAATATTTTTGCAAAGTAAGCACAACAATACTAAACAAACAAATTATTTTTTGTTTGAAAAAATATTAAACTTATATTTTTTTTTAATGTTTTTAGAAGATTTTGAATGTTAAAAATAAAAAATAATTTTAAAAAATATATTAATATATTTTAAATTGAAAATTATGATAAGGGCCTTCAATTAGTTTAAATAAAAATAATTTATGATAACATATGTCAAGAAATTATAATTCAAATTTTATAGTTATTTTTTTTAACAAATGATAAAATGTTATTGATTAAAATTTAAATACATTGACATGGAAATAATTTATGTGGATTAACCATAAAATTTACATTATCGTGTATTGATTGATTGGTTTTTCAATAGGAATAATAATTAATAGATTGACGAGAAAGGATAAAAGAGTGATGGGCGTAAGTGGTGTCACCCTCTGTAAAAATAAGAGCGGATCTTACTTTTGGTTTGCTATCTAATAATCATGAATTTGAGTTATTTTAGGGTTATTGAGTGTTTATATGATTATTAATTTCAAGGCATATGAAATTAGTTAAGGTATACATAAGTTGATCCAAACATCCATGTTAATAATAAAAAAAAAAACGCGAAGACACTAATGTTCTACGTAACAAGACTTGGACATCAACAAGTGACGTGTTGGGCGAAGCAATGGTCTTCAATATAACTTTCTAGGTCATTGACGGATTGAATGTTGTTGACAAGGATTAATTCTTGGTTTATGAAATATTACAAATCAGGGAAACTAGAAATCAAGAACAAGTTTAGGAAAGATTTTGATATATTTCTATTCTTAGGTTTCCATCCTTAAAAAGGATTTGTTGTACATGTATATATACAATTTTATGCAATAAAGAAAGAACACAATGAATTGATACAAACAATTATCTCTGAACTACCCAGACACTGCTGACATAATATCAAAGCAGACGATCCAAATCCAAACCTTTTTCAAATCACAGACAACTTAAAACAATGGCAAAATCGAACCCACCAAACCATGCTCAGATTACAACCACAAATTTCAGAATCGACACTCAAACCAACTTTACCCAAAACCCAAACCTATCAATTGTCGTCCCTGGAATCAAACTTAATGGCTAGAATTATGAACTATGGTCACAGATCATGGAGATGTTCATCTATAGCAGAGACAAACTTGGATTAATCACCGACAAAATCAGACAACCAATACTTATCGACCCAACATACAGTAAATGGAGAGCAGAAAATGCGATTGCTAAAGGTTGGGTTATCAATTCCCTAACCCCTGATTTAATTGGGAATTTTATCAGGTTCCCTATAGCTAAAGGTGTTTGGGACGCTATTGCCACAACCTACTTCGATGGAGGAGATAATGTCCAGGTATATGACCTAAAAAGAAAAGTCAGTCGAACCACATAAGGGAGGGGTTCTCTAGAGGACTACTATATTGGCTTACAATCTCTCTAGCGAGAGATTGACTACATACGCCCAAATTCCATGACATGCAATGAGGACATTTAGAAATACAACAAATTAATTCAAGAAGATCGAATTTATATCTTTTTGGATGGTTTGGATGATCAATTTGATCATACTCACTGAGACATTCTTCAACAGATCCCTCTGCCATCAATCGAGCAAGCCTTCGCTCAAGTAAGAATAGAGAACACTAGATGAATCGTGATGATGGATGTTACACGTGCCCCGCGCGACGTCGATGATGATTTTCATTGTTTGTTTGATTGATTTGAGAGTCGTCACCTAGTATTTGATTGAAGGTTACTAGAAAACCCGGATGTACTGGTCTTTGTCAGAGATTCACGGGTAAAGGACTGGTTGTGACTAGAAAAGGTATTAACACCCTTAGCGCACCTTACCTGAGGTAAGCTACTTCGTGATTTTGATATATTATAGAAGTTTTAAAGGTTTTGTCTTTTCATCGGATATCAAGAATACGCCTTACATATAAGCTCGTAATCCTTAACCATGAGCGAATCAAAACATTAAATTCTTCTTGTCTTTTAAGTTTTTTTTTTTTGTCCTTTGGGTTTTATCATGAAAAAAAAACACATATATAAAAGATACAAACACCCACAGACACCACTTTTCACTATTTTTACTCACACACACCCACAACTACATATTACAAAAATAAAAAAAAATCAAAATAAATCAAATACAATTCAAAAATTACAAAATAAACCCCAAAAATCCAGGAACTGTTAGAAAGCCTTCAGGGATCTGCAGGAAAAGTGGAGGCGCGTAGTTCACGCGTCGTCGCAAGAAAGTCCAAGCAAACAAGGGAGTCTGGAATAGTTTCCCCCCTCTTCCCTTCCGTGCCAGCGGTGAAGATCATTGTCACCTGCAACAAGAGAAAAACGCACAAACAACCTATTTTTTTAAATCTTTTTTAGATGTGTCTAGTTTCTCTACCTTCTCCCTTTTCTGTTTGTTTTTCTTCTGCAGGTGGCAGATCTAGTGGTTGGGTTTGAATCCAAATCTTCTACATAAGGCTGAACCAGAGAAGGAGAGCCGATTGATGAGGAAGGGGATGACGTCTGCGGGGAGGAGCTGGAGGAAGCAAGTGGACAGATCTGGATCTATGGGCGCCGTTATGTTAGGGATGTTGCTGAAGGGTCTGACTCGGTCTTGGCGAGATGGCCAGTTGGTTCAGGAGGGAAGGGGTTCTCAAGTCTGTCGGGTCTTTATGGAGGCCAATGTGCACAGAGGCTGAAAAAGGGAAGCCATGCTGGCTGAAGGCGAAAGGAAATGGGGAAACAATGGAGGTTAGTCTGTGGGGGGAAATGATAGGACTAGGGGGCTGAGAGATGGGAGATCTCATGAGGGGGAGTGAGGATGGAGTGAGAGAGGTGATGGGGAAGGGAGTGAAAGGCCCTAGTTTTGAGAGTGGGAGCCAAAAATCCAAAGGGAGTGGGGTGGCGACTCTCTCTTTACCACTGATGAACAAAAGATTGGGTTTTTAGGGTTTTCTTTTTTTCTAACCCTCAAATTTTTCTCCCCCTTTCAAATTTTCTCCGCCAATGGCCCCCTCAAATTTTTCTCCCCTTTCAACATTTTCTCCGCTAGGTTTCCAAACTGGTCCTTCAACTTTTCTTTTTTTGTTTTTTGTATTTTGAATTTATTTTAAAAACAGATCATATCAACGTCGATTCAAACGAGGAAAATCAATAACGTGTTTAAAAGACCTTTGAAATTTAAATTCTTTTGAGACGACATGAAAATACTAAAAACGATGCAAATATATAAAGAACATATTTTTTTGGGTTTTCGTTGCTTTTTCTATATTTGTTTTTCAAATATTTATCAAAACGTTGGGTCAAAAATTGGGTAGCAACAATGGAGAAGGAAGGGGGAAATAGTTTCGGTTTACTAACAAGAGGCAGAGATAGAAACTAGGGTGAGATGAGAAGGGAGGATATGGTAAACCTAGGATAATAAAATGACAAAGGTCTCATAAGACCGAATAGACAGGAAGGACCTGGTGGCAATTCATCCAACCATTTTTAGCCCATTATTTTCCAATAAATAGACCCTTTAGCCCAAGCCTGGACCACATGGGCTAAATTCCAGCAGATAATTTTTTTTTCTAAACTGAAAGCCTATGAGGGCGGATGCACTCATTATGACGAAAATAAACACACCAAAGACACGTGTTTTCAGCTACACGGGTATCTAGAGTGGTGGTATGAACTGAAGGGAAAAAAGATGAACGTAATGGCCACACAACATTTATTACTCATTCAAAACCAAATACACTTGTGCCACTCGACAGTCAACCTCGGTCTTCAACTTAAGACCCAGGTATTATTGGTTCCATAAACTTAGTATCCAACAGTGAACATATAAACAATTGGATTATTGACTCAAGGGCAACAGATAACATGACCTATGATCATAATGACTTTAAAACAAAGTCAGTTCCTCGACGAAAGGTTATATCAAATGCTAACGGTGATATATGTCGCACGTGTGCGACATCACAGCGATCGTCCACTCTCAGGTAGTATTGTATCTATCTGGCAAATATAGGGAGATAAGGAATTCTTGTCTTTTATCAGTGGAAAAATAAAATGGGAGTCGCCACATAGTATTTTGATCATTAAGAACCCTAACTGGTCTCAAAGATGGGGTACGGAGACTGGCTGCGTAAATGGAAGGTATTAACACCCGAAACACGCCCTACCTAAGATAAGCTGCATTGTTTTATTGTATGATATATGCTACGATCTCATTGTGCTTTCTAGTTGTTGGTCTGTCTACGGTTTACGAAAAGTTCTCCTCGATAAGGAGATTCTTATCTCATCAGGTAAAACCTAACCGTTCTATATCAACCAAACAAATTAATTTTAATATTAGAAGTACGTCTAACATGTAAGTTCATAATCCTAGTTACTAAAAGAAAACATAGTTTTTTTGGAATTTTTGAAATATTGGCCTAATTCTCATGACTTTAATAAAATGCATGCTAAAACATATTTTTTGAAGTTTTCTTTCTTGTATGAAAATATAATATGATTTTTTTTTTTATCTTTGAAAGACGTGGCCGTATGCATGAAAACAAAAACAATTTTTTTTAATGTTTTGAGGAAAATCAGGTATTTTAATACTGGATTTGTATCTTTACAGTATAAAAATACAAGCCAATATTAAGCAAAATTTAGTAGAAAAATACACAGGAAAATCATAAATTTCTAAAAATATATTTGTTTTGAATTTTTTTTGGACTGAGCTGGACCCGGCCCAGTCATTTTGGGCTGGGCCGGACTTGTCTAATCCAGGGAGTAGTGGAGATGGGGAGCAAAAGAAGAAGAAGGAAGAAGAGAGGGGCAGGGGAAAATAGACTGGGTGACACCTCCTAGCGGTGCTGCTTGTGGTAGAGGAGAGGAGGAACAACAATGGTTCGCAGCGAGGAACACTGGCAGCTGTTGCAATGTAATGGGCGTTCTTCCTCTATTTTTTCTTCCTTTGTTTTTTCTTGTCTTTGCTTCTGCTCCGTTAACAATGTTCTCCCTTCTCTACAGTTGCTTTGTGGCAGCGTTGCTGGTGTTTCTTCTTCCAAACAAGATGGATGTGCAACAGGGAGCTGCAGCGTCAGTCAAAGGTTCTTCTTCTTCTTCTTCTTCTGTGTGTTTTTTTTTTGTTATGTTTTCTTTCTCTTCTCTCATTTATGCTGGTGGTGGAGCTGTTGTTGATAATGGCTCAAGGCGTTTCTCATGACGGCGATGAGGAAGGCAGGCGGTTGCGGTTCTTCTCTCTTCTACTATGTTTTCTCTCTATTCTCGTCTCTATATCTCAAAACAAATCATCTCTATTTTTCAATCTTCCCTCTCTTCTTTCTCTCTATATCCGCTCCCCCTCCTTTGGCTCCTCTCTCATATCGGTATTTATAGAGAAAAAATAGGAAGAGAGGTTTACTACCCCTATCCAGTCATAACACAGGGGTAGGGTGGTCGGGCAGCCGCCTCAGGGGCTTTTCCCCTCTGTTTTTTCATTTAGTGGTAAGCTATAGGTCAAAGCTTAGACAAGTGGGGAGAAAGAAAGAAAGCAAGAAAAAATACAAGGGAGCAAAACTTCTCCTTCCCCTGTCTATGCATGTGCAGGGGAAGAAGGAGAACAATGCCATTTAAAATGACACTGTTTTGTATTTTTTTAAGAGAAGGAAATAAATGTGGGAGTAACCCAAAAATAGGTTATGATAGTTACCCCTTCTTTACAATGCTTATGGAGTAAAAACTTTGCATGGTAAGTTTTGTGAAGATAAACAAAACTGAACTTTTGACACTGATTTTCTTGGTGATCTAAAAATCTGTATTTATAGCAATTCCCTTCAATCAGAAACCAATGACCAAAACCATGTACAACTTGGTTATTCTGATATCCTGATCTGGCCATCCTCTAAATTCTGTCTTCGGTTGGGTTAACCTAAAATCTCGTCTGACGATTCTCTTTAACCAAAACCATAATCCGTCTATGTGTAGTTTGGTCAACCTGAATTCCCATCTAACGACTTCCTTTAACCAAATCTGAATTTTATGTGTGATTGGGTTAAGCTGAGATCCCATCTGCGATCTCCTTTAACTAGAACCAAAATATGTGTGTAGCTTAGTCAACCTGAAATTCCATCTAGCAATTCCCTTTAACTAAAGCTAAAATCTGTGTATAATTAGGTTAACTTAGGATCCCATCTGACGACCTCCTTTGACCAAAACCAAAGTCTGTCATAAAATTGGTCTGGGTATAGCTCGGTCAACCTGAAATCCCATCTGGCGATCTCCTTTAACCAAAGGTAAATTATGTGTGTGGTTGGGTTAACCTAAGATCCTATCTAGTGACCTCCTTTAACTAGAACCAAAGAAAATATGTGTGGTCTCATTGTAATGGATGACCTACCCAAGTAGAAAAAAGAGAAGAGTGATCTCATTGTAATGGGTGACCTACCCATATAAAAAAAACATGGAGAATAGTCTCATTGTAATGGGTGACCTACCTAGATGGAAAAAAAAAGAATGATCTCATTATAATGGGTGCCCTACACGGGTGGAAGAATGATCTCATTATAATAGGTGACCTACCCAGGTAAAAACACATGGAGAATTGGTGTCATTGTAATGGGTGACCTACCCAGAAAAAATGGTGAAGAGTGGTCTCATTGTAATGGGTGACCTACCCAGGTGGAAGAATGGTCTCATTGTAAAGGGTGACCTACCCAAATAAAAAAAACATGAAGAATGGTCTCATTGTAATGAGTGACCTACCCAAATGGAAAAGGGGGAAGAGTGGTCTCATTGTAATGGGTGACCTACCCAGGTGGAAGAATGATCTCATTGTAATGGGTGACCTACCCAGGTAAAAAAACATGGAGAATTGGTCTCATTGTAATCAAGTGGAAGAATGGTCTCATTGTAATGGGTGACCTACCAAGATAAAAAAAACATGGAGAATGGTCTCATTGTAATGAGTGCCCTACCCATATGAAAAAAAAGGGAAGAGTGGTCTCATTGTAATGGGTGACCTATCCAGAAAAAATGGTGAAGAGTGGTCTCATTATAATGGGTGACCTACCTAGGTGGAAGAATAATCTCATTGTAATGGGTGACCTACCTAGATGGAAAAAAAAAGGAAGAGGGGTCTCATTGTAATGGATGACCTACTTAGGTGGAAGAATGGTCTTATTGTAATAGGTGACCTACCCAAGTAAAAAAACATGAAGAATTGGTCTTATTGTAATGGGTGACCTACCCAGGAAAAATGATGAAGAGTGGTCTCATTGTAATGGGTGACCAACCTAGGAAAATGGTGGTCTTATTATAATGAGTAACCTTTTCAACTGGAAAAAATGTGATGTCTTGATGACATGATAAGGCTCGAAGAGAGATGAGGGCTTAAAGGCGCACTCAAAATGAGTTAGGGTTAGAAAATGCACTACTTGAAAGATAAGGGCTCAAAGGGATATGAGGGTTTTGAATGCGCATTTGAAAAGAGGTGAGGGCTCAAAGGTACACTTAAAAGAAAGTGAGGGCTCAAAGGTGCACTTGAAAAGTGGTAAGGTTTAAAAAATGTGTTACCCAAGAGATGAGGCTTAAAGGCACACTCGAAAGGAGGTGAGGCTCGAAAGCGCACTTAAAAGGAAGTGAGGGCTCAAAGGTGCACTTGAAAGGAGGTAGGGTTAAAAAACGCACTACCCAAAAGTTGATGGTGAAACACCGATATGTCAATATTGAAGGCAATGCATTATGATTAATATGCATGTATACTTACTTCAGAAATATAGGTCCCCTTTTCTTCATGGAGTCTTATGTTTCTCAAAAGTTTGAGTCTTGGTAGCAAACTTCGATGGCATTGTCGTTCTTGCTTACTTGAGTCTTTGTGATTTTGACCTCCAAGAAGGGTTTAATATGATCCTACTTCTTTGTCCTCCAACCTTTATCTCAATGGGTTGCCAGCTCTGCCCTACATTTCATTTTCTTAGAAAAAGAATCATGGAGTCAGCCCTACCATTCCTTGTCAAACCTTCCTTCAAACAAAAACAAAGCTTAGTCCACAGGGTCCACAGTGGAGTCGCCATTCTGTTGCACATGTACGGCATCGCGTCCTTCGTCCACTCTTAGGTAGTACTATATCTATCTGGCAAATATTGAGAGACAAGGAATTCTTGTCTTTTCTCAATGGAAAATAGAATAGGAGTCGCCACCTAGTATTTTTTTCAATGTTTTGACGAAAACCAGGTATTTTAATACCGAATTTATATCTTTACGGTATAAAAATACAAGCAAATATTAAGCAAAATTCAGTAGAAAATACGCGATAAAATCATAAATTTTTTAAAATATATTTTTTTTGAATTTTTTTTGGAGTGGGTTGGACCTGGCCCAGTCATTTTAGGCTGGGTCGGACTTGGGAATAGTGGAGCAGCTCTCCACTGTTCATTTGCAGAATAGTAGAGACGGGGAGCAAAAGAAGAAGAAGAAGAAGAAGGAAGAAGAGAACGGCGGGGGAAAACAAACCGGGCGACTCCTCGCGGCGATGTTATTGGTGGCGGTAGAGAGGTGGAACAACGGTGGTTCGCGGCGAGGAACAGTGGCGGCTGCTGCGGTGTAATGGGTGTTCTTTCTCTATTTCTTCTTCCTTTGTTTTTTCTATTTTTCTTATCTTTGCTTCTGCTCTGTTAACAATGTTCTCCCTTCTCTGCAGTGGCTTTATGGCAGCATTACTGGTGTTTCTTCTTCCAAATAAGGTGGTTGTGCCATGGGGAGCTGCAGCTCTAGTTGAAGGTTTTTCTTCTTCTTATTCTTCTTCTATGTGTTCTTTTTTGTTCTGTTTTCTTTCTCTTCTCTCGTTTCTATTGGTGGTGGAGCTGTTATTGATAGTGGCTTAAGGCGTTTCTCGTGGCGGTAATGTGGAAGGCAGGCGGTGGCGATTCTTTTCTTTTCTGCTCTGTTTTCTCTCTTTTCTCGTCTCTATTTTTCAATCTTCCCTATCTTCTTTCTCTCTATATTCACCCCCTTTCTTTGGCTCATCTCTCCTGCCAGTATTTATAGGAAAAAAATAGGGAGAGAGGCCTATTACCCCTATCCAGTCATGGCACAGGGGTAGGGTGGTCGGGTGGCCACGAGGCAGCCGCCCGAAGGGCTTGTTCGCTCTGTTTTTTTGTCTGGTGGTAGGCCATGGGTCAGAGCTTAGGCTAGTGGGGAGAAAGAAAGAAAGAGGGAAAAAATACAAGGGAGCAAAACTTCTCCTTCCCCTACCTTTGCGTGTGTAGGGGAAGAAGGAGAATAGTGCCATTTAAAACGACATTGTTTTGTGTTTTTTTTTTTGAAGAGAAGGAAATAAATGTGGGAGTAACCTAAAAATAGGTTATGAGAATATATATCTAGTAACAAGGGGATGAATAGTGGAATTACCAACAACATTCACTCTCCCTAATACTATTTTTGATCCTTCACTCTTCCTAATACTCTTTTTGATCCTTCACTCTCTACTAAATTACTATCAGTAGGGCAAGTAACAGAAGATTTAAATTATTGTGTACTGATGTACTCCTTATATTATTTGTTTCAGGATGTTCTCACGAAGAAGATTTTTGGTCATGGTACTAAGAGGAGAGGTTTATATTATGTGGATGATTTGGACCTTGGAAAAGTTCATTCCGCTCAATCATCACAGCGGCAAGGACAAGACATTTGGTTATGGCATTACCAGTTAGGACACCCATCATTCAGCTATCTATAACATTTATTCCCTACTATATTTGAAAATGTATTGCTCTCTAGTTTCAAATACAAGGATTGTATCCTAAGTAAAAGTCACCGAACAAATTATCCCATCAGTTATAATAAATGTAATGCACCATTTGAAATTATTCACTCTGACTTATGGGGCCCTACACCTGTTATGACTACTGCTGGCTTTAGATGGTTTGTCACCTTTATTAATGACTGTACAAGGATCTATTGGGTTTATATGTTGAAACATAAGAAAGATGTCCTACCAATTTTTTAGAAATTTGTCACCCTTATACAAACTCAGTTCTCTATGTGCATTAAAACTCTTCAATATGATAATGGATGCAAATATATTAGCCAAGAGTTTAGACAATTTTGTGATAGCAAAGGCATCATACACGAGACTACTTATCCATATACTCCTCAGCAGAATGGAATTACCGAACGGAAAAATAGACACATACTAGAGACAATACAAACAATTATAAGAGCTGCCCATATGCCCTAACAATATTGGCCTGATGTCATGGGTACATCTGTTTATCTTCTCAACCACATGCCATCCCGAGTACTTAATTTTTACACACAACTACAGACTTTGGAACGATATGTTAAACTACCTTCAACACTCCATATACCTCCAAAGATATTTGGTTGTGTTGTATTTATACATGTTCCGAAGCACCAACGATCCAAGTTGGATCCATATGTTGTTATTTGTGTCTTTCTTGGCTATGGTTCTCATACGAAAGGATACTGGTGTTATGATCCGCTCACATGGAAACTCTATGTTACTATAAATGTAACCTTTCTTGAGACCGAATATTTCTTCAATGAACCATCCACGTCTGTTCTTCAGAGGGAGAATAGACATGAACAACAGATATGAGATTGGGTTCATCCTGACCATACTCAAACAGAACCGGAAATTTCTGAGCAGATTAACCACGCCGACTTACATACTTAAGCCACATCGAATAACCCCCTCTCCAATATATAACACGACCAAAATCAGAATTATGGGGACAATCTCGACACTACAAATGAGGTAAGATCTCCTAACTCTCCTACATTACCTGATTCTATGACATACAATTTACCTTACAGGCATAATCGAGGAGTACTCCCAAACCGATACTCACCTGAAACAAAAGGAAGAAAGTCCAAATACTCCATTGTAAATTTTATCTCAGCCCATAACATGTCAAATGCAGCAAAGGTCTTCATGGAAAAAGTATCTTCAAAACAGGTCCCACGAAACATTGAAGAACCTATGCTAGATGAACACTAAAAGATAGCTGTCTATAATGAAATGAAAGCTCTCTAGAATAATAATACTTGGGAACTAACTACATTGTCAGGTGGAAAGAAAATAGTTGGATGCAAATGGGTGTTTATTATGAAATATAGAGTAGATGAGACAGTAGAAAGATACAAAGCAAAACTTATAGCTAAAGGATATACACAGACATATGGCATAAACTATCAGGAAACGTTCTCACCAGTAGCCAAACTGAACATAATTCAGATACTCCTATCACTTGCAACAAACCTAAACTGGCCTTTACATTAATTTGATGTAAAGAATGCATTTCTTCATGGAGATCTAGAGGAGGAAGTGTATATGGATGTTCCTCCTGGTTTTATTGGAAAAATAAAATAAAATGTGGTGTGTAGGCTTACAAAATCACTTTATGGACTCAAACAATCTCCTAGAGCATGGTTTGGAAGATTTAGTCTAGCAATGTGAAAGCATGGATTTAGCCAAAGCAACTCGGACCATACACTATTTCTGAAAACAAATGAGGGGAAAACAGTAGCCTTGATTATTTATGTTGATGATATGATAGTCACAGGAAATGATGAAGAAGGAATTTCAGAATTACAAAGGTATCTAGCAAGTGAATTTGAAATGAAGGATCTTGGTGGGTTGAAGTATTTCTTAGGCATCGAAGTATACAGATTAAGACTGGGCATATTCCTCTCATAAAAAAAGTATGTGTTGGACCTATTAACCGAGACAGGTATGTTAGATTGCAAACTTGTAGATACACCAATCATACAAAATCATTGTTTAGCAAAATATCTATATCAGGTTCCCATAAATAGAGAATGATATCAGAAATTGGTGGGAAGATTCATCTACCTTTCACATACACGTCTTGATATCGCATATGCAATCAGTCTAGTCAGCCAATTCATGCGCAACCCAAGTTAAGTACATATGGAGGCAACATTGTGAGTACTTAGATACTTAAAATCCTCTCCGGGAAGAGGAATTCTTTTATCGAAGAATGATCACCTTAACATCATTGGTTATACTGATGTAGATTGGGCAGGAAATCTGACTGACAGAAAGTCTACTTTAGGATACTTTACCTTTGTTGGAGGAAACTTGGTGACATGGAAAAGTAAGAAGCAAAATGTTGTTGGTCTATCTAGTGCTAAAGCAGAATTTAGAGGGATAACCAAATGATTATGTGAAATACCATGGATAAAGGGGCTACTTAAAGAGTTAGGATATCTTATTGAGACTGAGATCAAGATGTACTGTGACAACAAAGCTGCAATTGTCATAGCCAATAATCCTCAAAGACTGTGATTTTTCCTTTTATCAAATTTGAGGATCACTTTACAGATATACTTATTAAAGCAGTATCAAGTAAAGTGTTTCATTGCTCTCTCAACAAGTTAGGCATACGAGATATCTTTGCACCAATTTGAGGGGGAGTGTTGACAAAGATTAATTCTTGGTTTAGAAAATATTACAAATCAGGAAAACTAGAAATCAGGAATAAGTTTAGGAAATATTTTGATATATTTCTATTCTTAGATTTCATCCTTAAAAAGTATTTATTGCACATGTATATATTTAAGTTTTATATAATAAAGATAGAACATAATAAATTGATACTAACAATTATCTCTTAACTGCCCAGACACTGACACTGTTGATAGAATTCCTCCTATCCCAGTAATCTAAAAGGCAAGTGTTTGGTA